>Ga0116156_10001827_pt1 | contig 19966 bp, 20 predicted proteins | sample AD_UKC045_MetaG_FD_89891 | JGI IMG/M metagenome (GOLD analysis project Ga0116156, IMG submission 89891) | Active sludge microbial communities of municipal wastewater-treating anaerobic digesters from USA - AD_UKC045_MetaG | ecosystem: Engineered > Bioreactor > Anaerobic > Digestate | place: USA... | reverse complement strand
TAAAAAACAGGGCAATTCCACGGCTCTTGCCAGGACTTGACAAAGCGGGTGTATAGTATAAAATAAGGGTAGATAATAACAAATAATCGTTATTATATGACCCAAAATACTACTATTTTATCCGAAAAAGAGAGTTTTCTCATCGAAAGCCTTATCGCCAAATACGGTCTTATTGTCGACTTCGACCAGATTCAGCAGGAGCTAAGCCGGGATTATTCCCGGCAGCAAGTGAGGAATCTGGTGTCCAAAATGACCAAAAAAGGATGGCTGGTAAGGATTAAGAAGGGAACTTATTATATTGCCAACCTTGAATCGCGGGGCTTTGCCGGCGCGTCGGTTTTGGTTATCGCCCAAACCATTTTGGAAGAATCCTATGTCTCATTCGAAGCCGCTCTTCAATATCATGGAATTTTTGATCAGCACGCCAGAACGGTAACCTCCGTGTGTCTCAAGAAGAAAGCCGACAAAACAATTCAGGGTATAACGTATCGATTTATCAAAACGTCCGAAAAAAACTTCTATGGCTGGGAAGAAAAACAAATCGAAGGAAGGGATGTAAAAATAGCGACACTGGAAAAAGCGATTCTTGATATGATCCGTTCGCAACGCTCCGTTCATTCGCTGGATTTGGTGCTGGAAAAATTAAAAGATTACAAAGACAATTTCGATTTCGACAAACTGAACGAGATGGCCGCGAGCCAGTCCGTTATCGTGCAAAAAATTCTCGGCTTTCTTCTCGACAAAGCGGGAATAAATTCCGATGTTATCTTCGAATTGACCAAGGGCAAAGAGGGTGCGGGGTCGATGACAAAAGACAGCGACGTTTTCAGCGGCAAGTGGAATTTATATTACCATAATCATTTCGCCTCGCGCGAATAAAACAAAAAATTTATGCCGAACATGAACATTATGACCCGGCGGGAGCTGGAAGTTATCAATAAAAAAGAACTCCGATACCCTCTGATGGTGGCCGAAAAAGATTATTTTCTGGCTCTGGTTTCCAAAATAATCTATGACTCGCCGCTCCGCGACAAACTGGTTTTTAAGGGCGGGACGGCTCTTCATCATTGCTATCTGAAGCAGATGCGATTCTCCGAGGATCTGGATTTCACATCGCTGGACAGAGATTTGAAACCGGAAGACGTAAAGAAAGTATTCGAGCCTTACGATTTTCTGTCCGTCAAAAAAGAGTATGTTTCCAAAGCGACCATAAAAATCGAAAGACTGACTTACAGCGGTCCGCTCGGCCAGCCCAATTCCCTGAAACTGGAAATAGATTTTATCCAGAATGTCGTCCTGCCGGCCAAAGATCTGCCATATAACAATATCTGGAAAGTGGACACCAAAGTGCGGACGATGGATATCCGCGAAATCGCCGCCGAGAAAATTCGAGCGACCAGCGACCGGGCCAGGTATCGGGACTTTTACGATCTCTTGCAGATACTCAATAATTTCAATTTGAATCTGGAGGAGATAATCGGACTGATCAAACGGAAAGAAGTCAGAAAGCCGATCAGTAAAAAATCGATTTCGGACAACTGGAAGATAGCCAAGCAGGAAAAAAGCGGCGAGGTGCAAAGAATTTATTATTCCGAAGAAGCGGGAGACGAAGAAATAGAAAAAATGATCGAAGGACTGAATATCGAAACAATCGATGTAACTGAAAATGTTTGGTTATGAAAGCCATTTTAGTCAAAGCATTTACGAAGGATAAAAATCAGGGCAATCCGGCCGGAGTGATTTTTGATGCCGACAAATTGTTGGATGGGCAAAAATCGGAAGTCGCCAAGATGTTGGACTTTTCGGAATCGGCTTTCGTCGTCAAATCCAAAGAAGCCAATTTCGGTCTGAGATTTTTCAGTCCGCTTCAAGAGATGGAATTGTGCGGGCACGCGACAATTGCGGCCGTTTACGCTTTGCTGAAGAAAGGGAAAATCTATTTGGGTAAGGAAAAATCCAAAACGATTGCGGTGGAAACCAAAGCGGGAATTTTGTCTGTCGAAGTCAATAAAACCGGCCTGATCGTCATGAGCCAGAACGAACCGCAATTTTGGGGAGATGCGCACAGTAAAAATGAAGTCGCCAGAATCTTGGGAATTCATGTGCAGCAACTGGCCGATTATCCGATTCAGACAGTTTCGACCGGAACGCCGAAATTGATAATTGGCGTCGATTCGCTGAAAACATTGATTGGCATAAGGCCCGACATGGAAGGGATAAAAGTGTATTGCAAAGAACATTTGGTCAAAGGTTTCTACCCGTTCACGACGGAAACGATGGACGAGGATTCCGATTTTCATGCGCGACAGTTCAATCCTGCGGCCGGAATCGACGAAGACCCGATTACCGGAGTGGCAGCCGGGGCGCTGGGAGCATATGCGGTCGAGCATAAGATTTCTGACAAAAAAGAGTTTACGATAGAGCAGGGTTATTGTATGGAAAAAGGCGGGAAGATACATGTGACGGTCGATGACAAAGTGAAAGTCGGAGGATACGCGGTAATTTTTGGGGAAAAAGAAATGTAGTTAGTGCGTATGCTGCTGTTGACAACTTTTTCTTATTTGCTAAAATAAAACTACAAAACACGCAGAAAGTTCGCCTGACGGCGTTCCGATCAAATTGGAACTAAACGAGACGGGGCTACAACTTCTGTTATCAAAAATCTTTTGACCGAATCAATGGTCGGATTTTGATGGCATGAAGTGGTAGTCTCGTTTTTTGTTTGGCTGGCGGACGCCAAAAGAAAAGTATCGCATCCTTTTGAAGTTTTGGGCTTTGCATCGATGCGACAGGAACAAGATTGGAAAATAATATCAGCCGGACTCTCGGAAGGGTTCGGCTTTTATATTTTTCCCTTATGGCGGATCAAAACGCACAAAACGAAAACGAGAAAGAAAAAGTTTCGGACGGCGAGACTTATTCTCCGACGGACAGCGAATCGGCGCTCATTGAAAAATGGAAAAAGAGATTCACCAGAGCGGAAAATTATCTGCGGCCGTATCGGGCCAAGTGGCTCCGGATGTACAAGCTTTACCGCGCTTATCAGGAAAAAGTCAATTATGCCTACCAGACAAGACTTATGCCGCCGATCGCTTTTCAGGTCGTTGAAACCGTAGCATCGCGCATGGTGACGGCCAAAAGAAAAACGAGAGTTTTGCCACGCGAGAAGAAAGACGTCGATTCGAAATCTATTCAAGCCTGGGACGATCTGGTCAACTATGACTTCGACATCATAAGACTTCAGAAAAAACTGCCGCGTTGGATAAAATCGGCGACCACATACGGCAACGGCATCGGCATGGTCACCTGGCTGACCGATGCGGGTATCGATTACGACGATCCGTTTCTGACCGTCTGCGATCTTTGGGATATCTTACCGGCGCCGGAAACGGAAGATTTGGAAGAAGACTGCCCGTGGCTCATCCGCCGGATCATCAAATCGAAGGAAAAAATCGAGCGCGATGAAAAGACGCGGGGAGAAAACGCACTTTACAAAAACGTAAATTTTCTGCAGCCCAAACAAGTGGAGGACTGGAAGCAGGAACGCTATGACATCAACACCAAAAAGATGGGGCAGATTCAGAGCGCCAGCTCGAAAGTGCAAAGCGAAACGGTCATCAAGGTGACGGGCGAAAAATACGAGCGGGAAAAAATGATAGAGCTGTGGGAATGCTATGACTTCGAAGAAGGAAAATTGGTGACGATCGGCAATCGGGAAATTCTTATGAGAAACGATGAAACGCCCTATCGGAAAGTGAATCACGGACGCATATTTTTGAATCTGGCCGATCATGAAGTGAATTGGGAAATGTGGGCGATCGGACATATCGAGCCGGTGGAAACGACCATCGTCGAGATTGCCGATCTTCGCAACCAGCGCATGGACGATGTCATCTTGATGCTTGATCCCGTGGTCAAGATCAGAAAAGATTCCGGCATTTCCAAAAACGACATCATCTTTGCGCCGGGCGCCAAATGGGAGCTGCGAAAAATGGATGATGTGGTTGTGGAACGATTGCCCGATATTTCTCTTATGGGAGTGAACGAGGAAAGGATGTTAACCGACGAGATCGAAAAAACCCTGGCTATTTCCGAATATGTGCAGGGCGTGCCGCAATCGGCCGGCGAGCCGGTCGGAAAAGTGGCCATGCTTATCGGACAGAGCAATCTGCGTCTCAGCACTTTCGCTCAAAATCTTTCGGAAACGCTCACCAAGCTTGCCAACATACTCATCGAGATGAATCGCGAATTTATCGAGGAAGACAAGCTTTACCGCGTTGTCGGCGATGAAGTAAGTTTCAAGGAATTCACTTCCGAAGATAAAGAAATAAAAGTGGATGCGATGGTGTCTGTCGATCCGGCTATTCCGCCCGATCAGCAAACGAGACTCAATCAGGTTTTGCTCCTTTACGACAAATTGGTGGCTCAGGACAAGCCGGATCCTGCCGATACGGACGAATTCACTCAATGGAAAAAACGCAAGCGGATTATTCAGGAAATGATTCTCGGGGAAATGGACAAAGAAGCCTATCGAGCGGTGCTTTTGGGAGAAGAAAAGAATGAGCCGGTTAAAAAAGAGCAGGAAGAAAAATCGGAGAGTCGCGCTGCGTCCCAACCCGGAATTCCGTCTCAAACCTTGCCGAAGGCGCAGCAGTCCAAGCCGAGTCTGATAAGGAGAATACTTTCGCGTGTTCCGTTCATCGGTCCGAAATTAAACAATCAATAACAAATATGTCCAAAAAAAATTCCATAATCAAAACCGCCGCAGTATCCGTCATAAGCAAAACCCTGAGCGGATCGGATTGTATCGTGTCTCTTCAGGAAGATCAGGGACGGGTGCATACCATTTATCTTTCCCGGGAAGAGTCTTCCAAGATCGATTTGGGAAACAAATTAAAATTCACGTTTGAAAAGGTCGAGTCAAAATAATAATTAATTCGAATCAATATCATTATGGAAAACAAACCAATTGATGAAAAAGAACCTGTCGAGGAAAACATGGAACAAGAAATCGATGAACAGGAAGAACAGGAAGCAGAAAAGAAAATCGGACTCAAAAAACAAAAAGCAGAGGCCGGAGAAAAGGATGCTGATTGGAAGAAAGTCGAAAGCATCGTGGATGCGGCCAAAGAGGTCTATCAGTCGGGAAAATCCAATTTCCGGGAAGTTATCGAAAGCATGATTGCGACATTAGGAGATTTACTGGCCAGCGAGGACGGCAGTGGAAGTTTGGGCGGACTTTACGGCGGACCTCAGATGGATATTCCCGCCGATTCGGAATCGAAACCAGAAGAAGAAACGGAATAAACACTATGGAAACCAACGAGGAAAAATTTGAAGCGGGATTGGCGGTGTTGGAGATGGCCAGAACCGCCGGTTGGAAATGGCTGGAAGGGAAAATCAGAGAGGAACTGGCAATCGAATACAAGGAACTGCGGGAGTTTGAAGTAAGCGGAAAAACTTCCGAAGAAATCGCTTCCGACTATCTTCAGCACCGGGCCAACGCCAACGCTTATGAAAAGGTCCTATCCATGGTCGAAACCGCCATCCTGGAAAAAGACGAAGCGGCCGAAATCATGACAGGAAACATTTAAAAAACAGAAAAATTTTGGGATAAGGTCGAGCCCAATTTAAGAAAATAAAAAATTAAATTATAACAGCGCTTATGAATAAAGATCGAAAAAAGGAGCTTGATACGCTTCTTAGTGCCGATCAGGAAGAAGAAAATAAAAAGAATGAGGACGAATCCGAAGAAAATGGCCAAAAAGGCGAGGAAGAAGAAAACGAAAACAAGAAGAATGAAGAAAATGACGAAGAGGAAGATGAAAAAAACAAAGAAGAATCTGAAGAGGAAGATGAAAATAAAAAAGATAAAGGACGGGAAGAAACGGAAGACGAAGAGGAAACCGAAAAAGACAAAGAGGAAGATGAGGCTAAGAAAAAAGACAAGTGGCACGGAAAAAGCCGCGAGGAAGTGATCAAGATGTATGAGGATTTGGAAAATAAAAAGCCGACAGAAACAAAAACGGCCGATACCGAGGTTCAGAAAAAAGGAGATAGCGATAAAAAGGATTCCGACAACGGCATCGAGGTGCCTTCAGACGAAGATCTGGCCAAGATGACGCCCAAACAGTTTGCCGAATGGATGGTATCGACGGTGAAAAATATCGTGAGCGATACCTACGACAGTCGGAGTCAGATGCGCGATTCCGTGACGCAGGAAATAAGAGACGCCAAGAAAGATCATCCGCTTCTCAAGACGAGTTCCGAATATCGCGAGTTGGTGCTGTCTTTGATAGATACCGCTTCCCGAAAAGGAACGGTCATATCGCTCAAAGACGCCTGCGCCAAAGTGGATGAATTCGTCGGAAAAGTCAAAGGCGATACGAAAGTGACGGATGTCGAGAAGATTCGTCTCAAAAAAGCCAAAGCGCAAGTCGAGAGAGGAGCGGGTGCTCCGACCTCGCACGGCGAAGACAAGGGCGCGGAAGAACGCCGCCTCGAACAAATCTTCGGAACAAGCGGGTCAAAAAGTCCCTTGGGAGGGCTGGGAGTATAAACTCCATCAAGGTCGAGCCTCCTATAATTAACCAATTTAATCGATAAAAACATATGCCTCCAACAAACGGAGTAAGAGGAACGGACAACCTCGGCGTGACAAGAAAATACGATGTGGCCGATGTCATTTCGCTTCTGGATGTCGCCCGATATCCGCTTTTGGCGATTCTCACCAATGCCGGAAAAGATCCGGTCACTAAAGAAGGTAACGCGCTCAAGAAAAAAGAAACGACCGATCCGGAATTCAAATGGTTCGAAGACAAGTTCGGCGCGCGGGAAGACATCGTGGCGGCCAATCAGGTCGGTGCGACATCTCTTGTCGTGACCAATGGTTCGTATTTCAGTGTCGGTGATGTGTTGCTTTGCGTGAAGTCGGCCCAAGCTACGGGCAATCCGACCGGAGAAGTCATGCTGGTGACGAACGTGAACACCGACACCTTGACCGTTCAGCGCCAGGTGGGTGACGGATCGCTCGGTGGTGGACTGCTTCAGCAAAACGACGTGATCTGGATTATCGGAAACGCCAATGAAGAAGGCGCCGACATCCGGGAAATAAAAGCGACAGCGGTGGCGGAAGCCATAAACTATTGCCAGATATTCAGAACGACTATAGGTATCACGGAAACTGCCAAGAATACCAAGGGATGGACCAAAGAAAGCGACTTCGATTACCAGACCAGAAAGAAAGGTATCGAGCATTTGGTCGATGTCGAACGAGCTTTCATGTTTGGCAAGAAAGAGTTGATTATGAGCGGTGTTCATCCGAAACGATTTACAGCCGGAATTTTCCAGAGAATCAATCAGGTAGTTTCGAACGTGGCGACGCGCGACGACTTCAACGGATTTTTGCGAACTTTGTTCGCTCACGGAAACACCGAGAAATATTTGCTTGCGTCCGGATACGTTTTGGATAAGATCAGCGGGTTTGCGCACGATAAGCTTCAGGTTTTGCAGGGTGACAAAACGTTCGGTCTCGCCATCGTGAAATATCAGTCTCCGCATGGAACACTCAATATCCTGAAGCATGATTTGCTGACGGGAGATCTGTACGGCAAGAGCGCGGTGGGTCTAGATATGGAAGCTTTGACATACAGGTATTTGACCAATCGTGATACGAAACTGCTTACCAACAGACAGACGCCGGGCGAAGATTCCACAGTGAATGAATATCTGACCGAATGCGGTCTGCAGATGGAACAACCGGAACGACATGCCGTGGTGAAATTTACTTAGTTCTTTCGATAATCCTTCAAGTCTTGGTCGGACGGGCCGGCTTTCCAAACCCGCCTGACCAAATGGAAAGCCCTTGAGGGTTTCCGCGGGATATAAAGGTCGATCCGTGGAAATATAAAAAATTCACAATCAATTTGTATGGCAAAAAATAAAACATCAACGCCGGAGAAACCAAAAGTGAAATCCAAACGTTACGCGACACGCTACGGCCATCACTACAGCATCGTGATGATTCCGACCGTCACCGAAGTGATCAACGGGATAGCGGTGACCCGGCCGGGAAAAACGATCGAATTTAAAAACGGCATTTATGAAACTGCCGATATCAATGAACAGGAATTTCTGGATATGTCTCCGTTTGCCGGAATCGATTATCAGGAAGTGACCAAAGAAGTAACTTCGGCTCTGGTTTCGAAATCTCTGGCCGAAAGAGAAGCGGAACTGAAAGTCAAAGAAGAGGAATTGAGACAACGCGAGATGGCGCTTAAAGGCAGGGAAGAAGGATCGGATCTGTCGGGAGACGCCCAAGCGTCGAAAGACAAAGCGAAAAAGAAACAGCCGAAATTTTAAACACACGGTAATTAACGGTCGAATAATTTACCACTAATCAAAAAAGCTATGGCGGTAGAAAGCAAATCAAAATTTGTCGTAAGTGAAGCGACGGTTGTCGCGGCCGGTACGGCGGTTCAGCTTCCGGACATTCTTGTCGGCGAAGCCTGCGAACTGGTCGTGAAAGCCAAGCGAACGAACCGTGGTGCGATAAAAATCGGCGAATCCGCTGCTCAGGCGCAGGCTGGAAAATTCACTTTGGAGCCGGGCGAAGCGGTGAAGCTCCGCATCGGCAATGCCAATAAGGTTTACGCCGACGCCGAAATCAGCGGAGACAAAGTCGAGTTAATCGTCGAACAATAAACTAATGGCGGAATTTATTCCACAAAAAGGCGATTTTTCGTTTTTGCGAATAAGAAAAACCGGAAGATATTTCGGGTCGTTTTTAACGGGCGGTGCGGTTACCACCCAGGCATTGGCTTCGGCCAACTCTCTCCGTGCGTTTCCGTTTTTCGTTCCAAAAACAATGAGGTTCGACCGGATTGCCATTCGTGTAAGTACCGCGGCCACCGGCGCTACGCCAAGAATCCGACTTGGTGTTTATGAAGACAAAGGCGACGGAAACGTTTATCCCGGCGCTCTGGTGCTTGACGCCGGAGAAGTGGCGGTCAATACGACCGGTCTCAAAGAATTGGCAATCGATCTGACATTAAAAGGCGGAAAACTTTATTGGCTGGCACTTGTCGGACAGGACACGGCCTCATTGGTGGCGGCCGCTACTCCGGCCGCTGATGCGCTGGCGACTTTTCTAGGACTGGATAGCGCTCTTTCCGGCACGCCTTATCTTGGCTATGCGATAGTACAGACTTACGGACCTCTGCCTGTGAATTTCCCGACTGACAACCCGACCGATTGGAGCTTGCCGGTGCCACTTATCGCTTTTCGAAAAGCCTAAATATGCCGATGAACCATATTGCCAAAATAAGTGTGGCGGTGGCGGAAACAGTCGATGACGGACGCGAGCAGGACGCAGCGACCTGGAACGGCCTTGGAAACTCCAGCAATGTGATCTCTTTCGGGAATGTAAGCGGTTCGCTGTATTCGGGAGCTTTCCGTTTCCGGCATATCGACATTCCGAGAAATTCGAAAATTGTTTTGGCGAGACTTAGAATTCGTCCGGCGGTCACCGATTCGGTTGATCCGGACGCGAAGCTGATTATAAAGGGAATAAAAGAAACCGACACCAAACCGTTTATACAAACTTCTCGACCGAGCCAGCGAACGAAAACGGTGAACAGTGTTCCCTGGCATATCGTCAAAAAATGGGAAGTGCACGAGTGGACGCAAACGCCGAATCTCATGCTTCTCATTGAGGAAATCGTAGCCCAGGCTGGATGGAAAGCGGGCAATTCTCTGGCTCTCACAATCGAAGACAACGGGTCGGCAACCAACCAGGCCGAGACCTGCTATGACTTCAGCAAAGGAAAAGATTACGGAGCGCAATTGGAAATTTGGTACACGACCAGGAATGTCAGTATCGGCACGATCGCCGGCACGGATCGCGACGGAACGGAAACGGACAAAACATCCTGGCAATCCAGTCCGACCGGAAATGTGATCACGCTCGGCCATGACGGCATATCGCAAAATGATGGCGGGTTTATATTCAGCGCTTTGAACACACCTCGTTACGCCAATATTTTGGGAGCTTGGATTCTGCTTTCTCAGGCGGACCAAAACAATCGTTTTCCGAATCTCATGATAAAAGGTTTCGCTGAAGATGACGCGGCATTGTTTTCCAGCAATGGATCAAATCGTCCGTCGACAAGAAACAAAACGAAAGCGCAAGTCGAATGGACAATCGGCGAAACAGTAAGTGGAACATTTGTCGGTATTCACTGGTCGGCCAACAGCGTTTATGAATCGCCGGATCTGAAAGATATCGTTCAGGAAATCGTCGATCGGGAAGGCTGGACGACGTCGAGCAATTTGGGACTGGTGCTGGAAAATTATTCTTCCTGGGGCGGGCAATACAAATTGCCGTGGGACTATGTGAAGAATAATGGAGAATTTGCGGCCAAACTCGTGGTTGTTTGGGACACGCTACGCACTTTTCGTTCCAGCAAAAAAGATGTTCCGAAATACGAGAAAGCCAATTGCCCGGAATATATCATCGTGCATCATACGGCGACGCCGAGAGACTCGACCAGATTCTCGACCATCAGAAATAACCACATCGGCATCGGCTGGGGAGATATCGCTTATCATCACTGGATAGCCGGAGCAATGGACTGGCTCGGCACGCATATCATCGGAAGACCGGAAAATAAAATCGGAGCGCATGCCGATACGGAAAAGATGAATTACAGATCGATCGGCATCGCGGTGTGCGGAGATTTTCATCCGACCGGAGCCAATGAACAGCCCAGCCCCGAACAGCTGGCCACGCTTCAGGAACTGCTCGACAAAATAAGGCGTGAGCGTGGCATTCCGAAAGAAAAAGTCTTGGGACACAGGGAAGTTCCGGACGCGACCAACTGTCCGGGCGACAATCTACTGGAATACGTCAAACGCTACCGGACCACCGGACAACTTATTCCTTAACTTTATGCAGCTACAAGAATTTTTACAGGATCTCAACGCCCGCATGTCGGCGGCCAAGACGACCGGTTTTTGGAGCGAAACGGATAAGAAACGATGGATTAATAAATCGATCATCCGCATTTGCATGTTCGCCCGCTGGAATTTTCTCAATCACCATTCCACGCAGCTGACCGAAAAAGATGTCGAAGCATATTTTCTGCCTTTCGATTATAAGCCCGGCGGAATGCTTTTCCTGAAGGTCGACGGAAAAGAGCATGTCAAAACGAACCTCGAAAATTATCAGAGCGGCAATCATTTGTGGGAACGGGTGTTTTGCCTTCTGGGCGATCAGTACCTTATAAAACCGACGCCAAGCGAAGACGGAAAGATCATCGATATTTTTTACCGGCGAAGACTTATTCCTCTCGTCAACGACACCGATGAACCGATTACGCCGGAAGAAATGGATGAAGCGATCGTGAAATTTGCGCTCGGCATTTGTCTCAAGAAAGAACCGAACCGAAGTTCGGAAGCGGACAAACAAATTCTCGAAGCCACGGCCATTTTGCAGCAGATAAAAGACCGGCAGGACGAGGAAATCGGCGAAGCGGGTTACGTCGGACAAGCAACGAGTTCCCGATTTTTGTACCGCAGCTGCAATCCGGATGATTTCAACCAATAAATTATGGGACTAAACGCTTACAGAATAAAAGGTTTTAGGGGCGGCATTGCCGATGATGCTTATAAAGGCGTGGCCGGAGCGTTCCGGTTCGGTTATGGACTGGATATCAGAGGCGGCGCCGATACCATGAAATGCAATCAGGCGCTCAAAAAAGATTCGGGAGATATCGTGACCGATCTTATTTTATTTTTCGTTCCCGCTTCTAACGGAAAATTGTACGGTTTCGGAAACACTGGAAAAATTTACCGAAAAGACTCTCTCGCGTCCGCCTGGGTTTTGGCCTATACCGACCCGGACGGAAGAATCAGTGGAGCATACGAATACACGAATAACAACGGATCGAATAGTTATGTGCCGTATCTTTATTGGGCGACTGAGACGAAACTGAAACGCATTCCGCTTTCGGGAAATTGGAGCACCGACGTGCAGACACTCGGAAATCTCAATGGCGATCCCGCCTGGCACACCATGACCATGGCTGTCGGAGTTCTCCAAATTTGCGACGGAAGGTATATCGCGCTGGTCGATTACGAAGGAAATTTCAATAATCAGGCGCTTGATGTCATCGCCGGAAACCGGACAAAAACCATATTGCCTCAGGATCAGATCGCCATTATCGGTTCGACTAAGGGCGACAAGATCGAAGAAGGCTGGCTCTGGACGTGGGACAAACAACAGTCATCCTGGATACTTAGGCGCATGATCGCCGAAAAAGGAATCAACGCCATGATCCAGACTGATTTTATTATCGTCCAAGCTGGCATAAGCGGCGGTCTCTACTACTGGGATACGGTCAATGTCATGCGTTTCAAAGCATTTCCTGGCGGCGGTTGGGTGAACCCGGGAGCGGTGGCCAATCAGAAAGGCATTGCTCTTTTCGGAGTAACGGGATCGGACAAGTGCGGACTCTATTCTTACGGACGATTGAGCAAGAACGAACCGTATTCGCTGAACCTTGAATATATTCCAACGCACGGAAAAATGAGCGGCGTGGAAATCGGAGCGGTTACTGTTTACGGGGATCAGGTATTTCTTTCCTGGAAAGACGGTTCGACTTATGGCGTGGATACGGTGGATGCGGATAACAAGAAAGATGCCCGATATGAAGGATTGGTATTCGATGCCGGAGAGCCGGAGCTGCAAAAAGGATTCCGGCACATAAAACTGCTGACGAGACCAATGCCCGCCCAATGCTGGATAAAAGCATACTATCGCATCAATGAGCAGGGTGACTGGAAGCAGGCATATCTTGAAGACGGCGCTGACAGTTTCGACAAAGAAGGAAAAACAAAAACGGTTTTCACCATCGAAACCGGCGACGAAGAAGACGAAGAAAAAGGGAAAGGCGAAACATTCGAACTGGCTTTCGATCTTCATCCGTCGGGAAACGATACGCCGGAAATAATCGTGGCTAGCACTTATTTCGAGCCAATCGGAATTTTATAAAACCATGGGTGAATTATTGCAAAAAATTTTCGGCAACCAGCAAGTAGATGATCAGCCATTTCCGGACATTCCGCCGCATACGCATGACGGAGAAAATTCTTCATTGCTCGCACCTTTGTCAATCGATTCACTTCAGATAAAAGCGGGGGCGGTCGACAACATCGCACTGGCGGATGACTCGGTGAATTCGGACAAGATCATCGACAGTGCCGTGCTCAATCAGCACATCAATGCTTTGGCGGTTACCGAACAGAAATTGGCTGATGCGGCAGTGGCGACGGCCAAGATAAGAAACGGAGCGGTGAACGCTTCTAAGCTCATTCAAAGCGAGGCAGTAGTGACGCTCTCGGCTCAGATCGACGCGGCAGTGATTATCGGAGCGCATATCGGAACCGGCGTGATTCAAAACGCGCATCTGGGAAATGCCATCATCAGCTCGGCCAAAATTGTCGACGGCGCAATTATCAATGCCAAAATAGGAGACGCTCAGATCACTTCGGCTAAAATTGGTCTTGCCGAAGTGCAAAATGCCAACATTGAAAACATGGCGGTAAGCGCAGCCAAGATTCAGGATTTGGCCGTGACCAACGCCAAGATCGCCAATCTTGCTGTCGATAATGCCAAAATTTCAAGCGTGTGTGCCGACAAAATCACGGCGGGAACAATCAATCTGACTTCAAGCGGATATCTGGCCACGCCGTACGGCGGAATACGCATCGGCTATCTGCGCCATATCGGCGGTACGCCTATTTACGGACTCCAAGCCGGACCGGGACACGGACTAATGCTGGATGATGGAGGGAATGGATACGCCCGAATGTGGGTCGACACATCGGGAAGTCGTCCGCTTTGCATCGATACCACCTCAAGCGACAGGATATTTTTCAAAGCTTCCAGCGGGAACGATATCATGCGGCTTTACGGCAACAACGCGGTGGGCGGGGGATTCGTCGATATTCTGACTTCGCTTCGCATCGGCGACAGTCAACCGTCCGATCCGGTGGAAGGCCAGATGTATTGGGAACGTGATCCGGGCGGTATGGGATCCGGCGGCCGGCTGATGATTTATAACGGTTACAGCTGGCACGGAGTCGCCTGGTTCGATGATATTTAAAAAACAGCCATCAAAAAATTAATCATAATTATATTTTATGTTCACAAAAAAATTGGACAAAACGGATCTGGAAGAAATCAGAAAAAGGCAGGAAATGATCCATCAGCATACGCTGATCGCCCAGGCTTTGGAATCGCAAAAGCAGGCTTTCATTCTCGGACGGTTTCACAGATACGGACTTGATCCGGCCAAAGAATACAGCTTCGATTTGAAAACCGGAAAAATTACGGAAAGCAAAAAAGTGAATACTTAACCAAAAACATATGGCAGACAACAGCGCAACAAATATCGACTGGAACGAGTTCCGCAGCCAGATGGAACAATTGGGGAGAAATATCAGCGGACAATCGAAACCTTCATCCAATACGGCCGGCACAGGGGGCGGATATAATTTTTCGGCTTTGCAAAGTCAAATCAATAAAGTTGAGAAAAAACTCGATAAGGCGCAAAGCAAGCTCAAAAATTATTATACCGATCGCTATGACGAGGAATATGAAAAAAGAGGACTGGGGGACATAAAAGCGAAAATTACCGATATCGATTCCAAAATTTCAGGCGAAAAGGGGACGCGCGACGAATCTATCAGCAAGACCCGGCAAAATCCATACTATTCCGCGGCCACTGTTACCGGCGAATCGTCGGAAATAGAACGGCTGGCCAATTCGAAAATCAACAACTATGTCGACGAGAGAAACAGTCTGGCAGGAAGCTATAACAGCACCCTTGATGAGGTTACAAAAAAAGTCGCTTCGGAAACGGCGGAAAAAGAACGCGAGGTGAGCGAGTTGAAATACAGTTTGGCCAATCTTACGAAACAAATGAGCGATTATCAGGATCTGATCAAATCGGAACTGGCCCGTCAGGACGATGAACAGCGTTGGGAGATGGAATTCATGCTGAAGTTGCAGGATGCCAATCAGCGGTCAAAAAATGGCAGCGGTAACACGGCTTCGCGCATCGATCAGGGGTTGGAACCCGATCCGACTCTTCGCGCCACCGCTCAAAGACTCATCGGTCAAGGCATTTCCGATCCGACCAGACTCGGATATACGGGAGAATTGGCCGTGCAACTGGAATCGGAAATGGACTATATCAAAAAACAATCCCCTCAAACGGATTCATCTTCAAATGCTCAAAAAGGAGTGACCGCCGAAAGTACTTTTCGACGCGAAATCAGAAGCGCCTGGAAAGAAGGTTACAGTCCGGAGCATCTAAAACAAACTTACGGAAATATCGGCTTTAGTGATTCGAAAAAATCTCCGACGGAAATTATCGATGACGAATGGCGCATCAAGACCGCTCCGGGAGTCGGCGGATTTTTAGGAAGACTTTTTCGCATAGGAGTTTAAAAAACAAATATGGATAATTTTTGGAACACAATAACGTCGCCATTCAGGAAGTCGACTGAAAAAACAAAAAAGACAATCGGCGATTTTTTCGCGCCCATACCGGACGAAGTTCGGGCGCGGGACTTTGTCCGCGAACTGCCGGGAGCGACGGAAAAAGTCGGAATATCGATATTGAATTTCGGCAAAGACATTCTTCGTGCCGCTCCCAGAGCGGCGGCTTCAGCCACGCTTTCCGCCGAAGGAGAAAAAGAATTCATTCCTGGAAAAGGCGTTGCGCCTAAATTTGAGAAATTTCTTTTCGGAGACAAACCGATCAAGAACATTCGCGGTACCGGAGAAGAAACGATACAGGCATTCGGCGGAAGCCGGGAGTCCGCGCAAAAGTACGGACTTCCTCTCGGGTTCGCGATGACGGCAATGGATATTGTTCCCGGCATTCCCAAAAAGAAAGTGGCGGAGGAAGTCGGTGAACAGCTGGTGAAAAGATACGGTGATGACGTGGCAAAGATGATTTTCAAGACAGGCGGAACGAAATTTGCAAAGAAAGCACTGGAAGAAGGTGGAGAAAAGGCGGTGCAAAAGGCAGGCATTAAGCTCGGAGAATTTACATACTTCCATGCCACGCCAAAAAGCTCCGCAGAAAAAATCCTTAAAGAAGGATTCAACACCGAGAGCGTTCACGTTTTCGATGACCCGCTTGCAGCAGAAATGTACGCAACGGCGAAAGGGGGCGGCAAGCCAGGAAAGACTGGCGTGGTTCGGAATCTCGCAGAGGACTGGGACATTGTCGAAGTCAAAAGTAATAAACCACTTATCCGCGATGCGAACGGAGATATTCAACCGATCCAGAAAGGCTACATAATGTCGGTGACAAAAGGCACCAAAGACATAAAATCTGTGCGGCAGAGTAACTCAGAAGCCGTCTCAACCGACGCGATAGCAAAGTTTGATGCCCAGATTGCCAGAGGCGTGGAGAAACGTGTGCCTCGTAATATGACTTCGAATGCGGAAAAGGCTTTGGAAGCGATCAATGAAAAAGGCAATCCGGTGATAAAAGAAGGAAAGAAAATCGCTCCGTTGAAATCCAGAACGGATAAAATCGACCCTTCGCCGACGCCGCCAAGGATACCGGATGAAAATCCTTTAGCCAACGTTTCCGATGTTTCGAAAGGAAGTGCGCTCGAGTCTATCGACAATATGACCGGAAAAATCAGCCAACCGAAGAGTCTCATCGAATGGATAAAAAACGCGCCCAAAAAATTCACTGAAGCATTCAGCGATCGCTTTGCGCCGATCAAGCGTTTCGAAGAAATGGTAAGCGATATGGCCGGGAAACCGATAGATATCAATTCCAGCGCTTATATCGGTGCGCGCATGTATGCCGGCCGGATGGGAACCATCGAATCGTATCTCGGCGATCTCCAAAAAGTCTTGTCGCCTCTCGGCAAAGAGCGGGCGGATTTTACCCGTTTCGTTTTATCCCGTCGTGCCTTGGAACGAGCCGATCGGGGATTTGAAAATCCAGCCGGTGTAACATCCGATACGGCGAGACTTGCTATGGAAGAGCTCAAGGCGAAAGTCGGTCCGGAAATTTTCAGCAAATTCGAAGCGGCCGAACAGGCGATTCAAAAATGGGCGGATGAAACCATTCTCAAACCCGCCACGGAATCGGGAATTATTTCCCAAAAAGTCTACGATTCTGTTATCGAGAAAAACAGACATTGGATGCCGTTTCATGTGATCGATGAATTGCCGGATCAGGCGGCTCTGGACAGGATGCCGAAAGGCATGGAAATATTTTCCGTCAGCAAGCAGGGAATAATCCATGAATTGGAAGGAACGGAAAAAGTTATCCGCGATCCGTTCGAATCGATAATCGACAAGTTATCCAACGCAGTCAATCTCATCAAGCGAAACGAAGTCGCTCAGAAATTGATAAACATAAGGGAAGTGATGCCGGAAGCCAAAGAATTCATAAAGCCGCTGGAAAAAAGCGAACGCGCTCCGAAAGGCTGGGGATCGATCAGTGTATTCGCCGACGGAAAAAATACCAAATGGATCGTACCGGAAGAACTTTCCTGGGCGATGCATCAGATGAATGAAGTGGAGGCGGGGATATTGGGCAATTTTGTAAAATTTACTTCCGCCGCGTTCCGGAAGGGAGCGACCACGCTATATATTCCGTTTTCGCTTTCCAATGCCGTGCGCGACGCGCAGATGACTATCATGACTTCGAAATACGGTTTCAATGCGGCTGATTGGGTCAGGGGATTTGCCGAAGGTTTGAAAGGAGCTTTCGGCTGGGACTCGAAACTGATCGATGAATTTGCCCGAAACGGCGGAGGATTCGGAGGTTTCATTCAGGGGGCCAGAGAAATCAGCGGTGTGAAAAAGCAATTATTCGAACCGAACTGGTGGAAAAGAACCAAAGCCGTCATAAATCCGTTCAATCTTATAAGCAATTTTGCCGAAGCCATAGAGTTGGCGCCCCGCCTTGGTGTTTATACGCGGTCTCTTAAAAAAGGAGCTTCGACATTGGAAGCGGCCTATGAGGCCCGGAATTCTACCATCGATTTTGCCAAATCCGGTCAGGAAATGCGGATTATCAATATGTGGGTGCCGTTCGTAAACGCCCGCTGGCAGGCTCTTCTGAATACTGCCCGCGTTTTCAAGGAAAGTCCGGTCAAATCTTCCGCCAAGGCCGCGGCGTTGATTGTCACGCCGGGAATAACAACTTATTTTTGGAACTCATTGAATTATCCGGATTTATACGAAGATGTGCCGGGCTGGATCAAAGATACTTACTTCCCGATTATTGTCGGCGAAGACAAGGATCAGGAAGGCAATCGCATACCGAAGATGGTGCTTATTCCGAAAGGCGACGTCGGGCAGATTTTTTACAATCCGCTCGAATATACTCTCGAGTATGTTCGAAAAGGCGAACCGAGCAATTTTGCCAAGCTGGCTCTCGAATGGATGAGCCAGCTGGCGCCCATTCCGTTTACCCGCGACGGAGAACTGTCAACTTCGCAGTTTCTCTCCGGAGCATTGCCTCCGATCCTGCGTACGCCGGCCGAACTGTCTACCAATAAATCATTTTTTACTGGCAGGCAAATAGTGCCGCGGCGTCTTGAACAGGTTGCGCCGACGGAACAATATGACGAAAAAACGCCTTATGCGGCGGTAGTGGTCGGCCGGGCGCTTGGCGTGTCGCCGATGAAACTGGCCTACGGCATCAACGGTTTATTCGGAGGGTTCGGACGGGAAGCGATCGACCCGGCCAAAATTTTGGAAACTACGGCGCAAAGATTCTATCGATCCGCCGGTGGAGAGAAACGGAATCAAGCGTGGAATTTGAGAGATGAAACGGTAGTCGGTTATAACACGGCTAGAGAGCAGGCCAAGCGGGCGCTGGAAGCCAACGACAGCCAAACGGCCATGAACATAATCGACAGCTGGAACGCCCAGGCGGAAAAACTGTTGCCGGATATCTTGCCTTATCTCGCCCAAGACGATCCGCAGGAAGCGCAGAGACTCCGATCGTCAGTGACTTTCCAGATGCAGGATATCTTGCGACTTCAAAAGTCTGCATATAACAAACTTTCCGAAGATGAAAAGAAAAATACGGAAGGCGCAAATAACTCACCGGCAACAATGGGTCGGATGTTTCCGAGTAGGGAAATACAAGGATCGGATTTGCGGCAAATGAGACAGACGGCCCGTTAAATTTATGGAAAAACAAAACTATCAAAATCACATGCAGGATAAGCGGCTGGATAATCTGGAGAAAAATGTCGAAGAGATAAAGAATAATCACTTGCCGCATATCGAAACGAAGTTGACCAAAGTCGGCACTGATGTCGACTGGCTCAAAAAATTTTTCTGGATTGTCGCCACCGCTTCGATCGGCGGATTGATTGCGGCCATCCTTAATTTATCAATAACCATTAAAAAATAACAAAAATGAACACTATTCAAAAAATTTGGAAAGGCTCCCCTAATTTCTGGACCGGACGGAAGGGTCACAAACCGGAAATCGTCGTCATTCATATCATGGACGGCACTTTGTCCGGCACCGATGCGTGGTTTGCCAATCCCGCTTCGCAGGTAAGCGCGCACTATGGAATCGGAAAGAACGGAGAAATCCATCAGTATGTGAAAGAAGAAGATGCGGCTTGGCATGCGGGAAGAGTGGATGCGCCAAGCTCGAAACTTATCAAAACGAATGTCAATCCGAATCTCTATACGATCGGCATCGAACATGAAGGCAAACCGGAGGACAAATGGACCGACGCGATGAAACAGGCAAGCGCATTATTGATATGCGATATTTGCCAGCACTGGCAAATTCCGATCGATCGCAATCACATCATCGGTCATTACGAAATTTATTCGAAAAAACCGAATTGTCCGTCGCATGATAAGAAAATTATCAATGAACTGGTTGCTTTG
>Ga0116156_10001814_pt1 | contig 20060 bp, 17 predicted proteins | sample AD_UKC045_MetaG_FD_89891 | JGI IMG/M metagenome (GOLD analysis project Ga0116156, IMG submission 89891) | Active sludge microbial communities of municipal wastewater-treating anaerobic digesters from USA - AD_UKC045_MetaG | ecosystem: Engineered > Bioreactor > Anaerobic > Digestate | place: USA... | reverse complement strand
CGGCAACGGCATTGCGCAGGGGCGCCAACGCGAGGCGCAACAACTGGTTGTTGCGGCCGCGTAGTTCGACCGGCATGTCGTCGAGCGACGGCAATGCGCCGGGCACCAGGCCGAGCGAGGTGGCGGCGCCGGTGACCGCATCGGTCACCGCCACGCCACGCGGTGTGTCATCCGCGAACAGCGCGGTCGCGACCTGGTCGACATCGCGGCCGAGCGCGCAGGCGATGCCGAGTTCGTTGAGGAAGAACGTCGTCACGGTCCGGCCTCTGCGGACTCCATATCACTGGAGGTGATGTCCAGCGAATAGTCCAATGCGTGTTGCTCCAGTCGCGCCTGCAAGGGCTGCGGATAATCGACGGTGGCGATGATGGCGTCGCCCTGGCGCAGCACGCGGCGCCGGCCTTCCATGCGCAAGGACCAGCCGGCAGGCAGCGTCGGCGCGATGGCGTCGACCGGCCAGAACACCAGTTGCAGGTCGGACAGCACGCGCTCGCCGTCCAGTGCCGCCGGCAGGAATGGGGCGCGTTGCTGCTTCAATTCCTTGCCATCCCAATCCAGTCGCAATGCGACCTGGCCCTGCGCGTGGATGACCAGGCGCGTATTCGCGCCATCGCTCTCGACCAATGCATCCACGGTCTGCCGGCGGTCGCCATGGCGGAATGCCAGGCGCTGCTGCAGGGCCAGCGGCACGGGCAATGCGGACGGTGGCAACCGCAGCACCGGCATCGACGCCGCCAGCGCCTGGCGCGCGGCCACGCTCGCCTGCGGCGTGGCGCAACCGGCCAGCCAGAGCGACAACAGCAACGTGGCGATCAACCGCTGCACAGTTCCTCCAGCACGCGCAGCCGGCGCGCTTCGGCGACATAGGGATTGCCGCGATCCCACGCATAACCCGCCAGGATCGAGCAGATCATCCGGCGGATGTCGGGATTCTGGTTCGGGTGGAAGATGATCTTCTGGAAGCCGCCGGCATACCACGCGTCCACGAAGCGGCGGAACGCATCCACGCCATCGCGCAGCGGCTTGCCATACTCGGCTTCCCAATCGACCGTCTCGCCATCTGCCTGGCGTGCCAGGCAGTTGGCCGCCAGGTTGGCCGAGGTGAAGGCGATGGTGACGCCGGACGAGAACACCGGGTCGAGGAATTCGCCGGCATTGCCGAGCAGCGCGTAGTTCCGGCCCCACAACGACTCGACATTCGCGGAGTAACCCACGATCTGCCGTGCCGGCGTGTCCCAGTCGGCATTCGCGAGCACCGCGGACAGCCCCGGGTCCTCGCCGACGATGGCGCGCAGGCGTTCGCTTTCGCTGCCTGCGTACTGCGCCAGGAAGGCCTGTTCGGCGACCACGCCCAGCGAGCAGCGCCCGTTCGAGAACGGGATCGTCCAGTACCAGACATCCTGGTGCCGGGGATGCACGGTAATCAGGATCTTGTTGCGGTCGAAGCCGTCGCTGTCCGGCGCGATGTTGTCGCGCACATGGGTGAAGATCGCGCCGCGGACGGGGAATCCCGATGGCTTTTCGAGCTTCAGCAGGCGCGGCAGGATCCGGGCGAAGCCGCTGGCGTCGAGCAGGAAGTTGGCCTCGACGATGTACGCCTCGCCATCCGGTGCGCGCACGTCGATGCGCGGACGCTCGCCGTCGACATCGACCGCCAGCACCTCATGCCGGTAACGCACGCTGGCACCCATGCGCGCAGCTTCGTCGGCCAATACCTTGTCGAAATCGGCGCGCTGCACCTGGTAGGTCGTGCCCCAGCCCGGCGAGGACTTGTCGCGGAAATCGAACTGGGTGCGTTTGTCGCCATGCGCGAACGCGGCGCCGTTCTTGTACTGGAAGCCGGCCTCGACGACCGCGCGCAGCATGCCCGCCCTCTCGATGTAGGCCATGCTCTGCGGCAACAGGCTCTCGCCGATCGAGAAGCGCGGGAACTGCTCCTTCTCCAGCACCAGCACCTCCCTGCCCTGCTGGCGCAACAGCGCCGCGGCGACGCTGCCGGCGGGGCCGGCGCCGATGATGAGGATGTCGGCGGTTTCGATGCGTGGACTCATGGCGTCTCGATGATGGGTGCCTTCGCAAGCGCGGCTGCGGATGCGTTCTGGCGGGCGTGCGGGCGGAAACAGGGGGACAGCAGCCAGACCAGGCTGATGCCGACCAACAGGGTCAATCCGAAACCGTGCAATGCCGGCGTGGCCGACAACGACAACAGGCCGAACGCGAGCAGCGTGCTGGCCGCGCCCAGGCAGACCGCGAGCCAGCTGGCGCCATCGCCTTCGTGTTCGAGCAGGAAGATGCCGTAGTCCACGCCCAGGCCGAGCAGCAGCAACTGTGCGAGCACGCCGAACAGTTGCAGCGGCACGCCCAGCCAGCCCAGCGCAGCCAGGCTCAGCAGCGCGGCAAGCACGGTCGGCACCCACGCGCGCCAGGCGTTGCGACGGAAGCGTGCCAACAAGGCCAAGCCGACGGCGACATAGCCGGCCAGCAAGAGCCAGCCCATCTGCAGTCGGTAGCGGTGCAGCAGGCTGGAGAACGTGGCGGTGCGATCGATCCAACGCACGCCTTCGATTCCGTTCGCAGCCGTCGCCACGGCGGTCAAGTGCGCGGGCGTGAGTCCCTGCAGCATCACGAGGCTGGCGTGGCGACCATCGACGGCGCCCAGCCACAACGGACGCAGTGGCGCGGCGAGCGGTTGGCGCAGTCCGTCCTCGACCTGCAGCGACGCATGGGCCGATGTCGTCGTTGCAGGCGCAGGCTCGCCGAGCATCGCCGCGACGCGGGTGCGCGCCAACGCTTCGGCGGGAATGACCAGGTCGCGATCTGCCTGCTGCCGCTGCAGCGACGGCAACGTATCCGAGACCGCTCGCCACCCCTGCAGGTGGCCGGCAGCGACCTGCCGTCGCAGGGCATCGGCGAGGCGCTCCTCGTTGCGCAGCACCGCCTGCGCATCCACACCTTCGACCAGGAAATACTGCGCCGGACTGGGCAAGCCCAGCAATTTGCCGATCGCGATTTCATCCTGCAACAACGCCGTGGGCGAGGTCTGCAAGCCGCGCAAGTCATCGCTGGCCTGCAGGCGTTGCAGGCCGCCGCCGATGAACAACACGGCCGCCAACGCCAGCACGCCACTGCCCAGGTTCGGCCGCAGGCGCGGCCAGTGCGCCAGGCTGCCGGCGATGCGTGCGGCGAAGCGGCTGTGCCGCGGTGTCCCGGTATCCAGCCACGGGAACCACAACACCGCGGTGATGAAGGTCGCAGTCAACGCCGTCGTCGCGAACACCGCCATCTGTCGCAAGCCGGGGAATGGCGCAATGCCGAGGGCCAGGTAGGCCAGCACGCTGGTCAGCAAGGCGAGCGCCAATGCCGGCAACAGGCTGCGCATCATCGGTCGCGGCGGCACCTCGGGACGGCCCTGCCGGCAGGCGAAATAATGGATGCCGTAGTCCTCGGCCACCCCGGCCAGGGTGGCGCCGAACACCAGGGTGATCAGGTGCACCTGGCCAAGGATCCAGCTGGTCACCGCGATCGCCGCGGCCAAGCCGACCAGCAGCGAGACGCCCACCAGCACGATCGGCCGCAGGCTGCGGAACGCCAGCCAGACCAGCAGCAGCACCGCCAGCAGCGACCCGAGGCCGATGGTATTGACCTCGAATGCGGCGCGCGATGCTGCGGCTTCCGCATGCAGGGGCACGCCGCCACGCAGCATCTCGAGGTCGCCGCCTGCGGCCTTGCGCGCATCGCCAGCGGCGGCGTCCAGCACAGTCTGCAGCGAGGCGTCGCCATCCAGCCGGAATGCCGGTTGCGCGCTCTTGAAGCGCAACAAGGCCCAGTCGCGGCCGTCATCGCCACGCACGGACACCAGCTCATCGCGCACCTGCATGCCCTGCCCGGCGCGTGCCTGCCACCAGGCCGGCCACAGTCCGAGCGGATCGTCCTGCCAGCGTCCGATGCCGCCGCTGACGGGTGAGTACAGACGGGCCATCGCCATGTCGGCGATGGCGTCGGGCGTGGCCGAGCGCAACCACTCGCGCTGCGTCGGCGTCAGCAGGCCCTGGCGATGCGGTGCAAATGCCGCGATGGCCGTGGACATCGAATCGGCATTGTTCTCGCCTGCCGGTCGCAACCCCTTGCCGGAGCCGATCGTCCTTGCGAAGGCGTGGGCGGCATCTCGCGTGGTGGGCCAATCGCGCGCCGAGAGCAGGACCACCACATCGCCGGTGACCGCCTCGGACAACCGCAGGTTGGCCGCGGCCAACCGCGCATCCTCGGTGGCACCGGGCAACAAGGCCATGATGTCGGTGTCGATCGCCGGTGCACGCCAGAACATGACCTGCTGCAGCCCAAGCGCAAGCACCGCAAGCAGCCAGGCCCAGGCCAGCCAGCGCCAGGCGCGGCCACCCGACGCGCCTGCCATGGCAGGCCGATCAGTCAAGCTGCGCCGCCTCTTGCCGGGTCGCGGGCGGCGTTTCGCGCAAGTCGCTGAACACGATCCGCGTGCGGTCGCCCGCGGGCTCGATGATCTCCACGCCACGCACGTAACGGTCGCCGTCCAGCACGATGCGGGTGAACGCCTGCTTCAAGGCGGCATCGCGCGGTTGCAGGGCGAGCGACCAGCCGCCGTCCGCGCGCAGGGTTTCCTTGAGGGTGAAGCGCGTGGCCAGCGCATCCAGATCGCCGGCCACCAATGCCATCAGCAAGGCGTTGACCGCCGCCATGCCGGGCGATGCACCGGCATCGATCAAGACCTGGGTGCTGCCGTCCGGCATGGTCGCGAGCAGGCGCTTGCGGGTCAGCCGGGTCGAGGATGCGAACGGCTTGCGCGTGTTCCAGGCGATGCCGCGATCGCGCAGCAACAGGAAATCGCCGCTCGACTTCAGCGGGTTGCGGAAGCCCTGCAACTGCTTCTGCTGCTCGAACTGCCCGCGCAACACCGCCGGCTTGGCCAGGCGCGAACGCACGCCATCGCCATCGGCGGCATGCGCGGGGAATGCCATGGCGAGCAGCATCACGATCAACACCAGCCAGGTGCGCAGCCTGTTCATGCGGCGAGCCCCAGGCGACGCCGGAACACCTCGGGCGTGGCGTAGCACATCTCGCCGCTGGCGATCGCCACCGCGACCTGCAAGGTATGCGCGCGGGTGATGACCTCGCCGGTCTCGGCATCGCGGATCACGTAGTCGATGCGCATGCGCATCTCCCATTCGGTGAGTTCGGCGCGCACGCGCAGGCGTTGGCCGTAACGCGCCGAACGGACGTACTTGCAACGCAGGTCGACGACTGGCCAGACGTAGCCGGACGCGCGCATCTGCGGATAGTCGTAGTCGATGCCCTGCAGCAGCGCGCAGCGCGCCAGCTCCAGGTACTTGAGCGTGTGCCCGTGCCAGACCACGTCCATCGGATCGAGGTCGTGGAAGGCCGGGCTGAGCTCGATCTCGGCGACCAGCGGCACGGTCGGCTCAATCGACATACAGGCGCCACGCCTCGTCACGGATCGCGGCCAGCAGGCCATGCAGGTCGCGGTCGAGCGCGCGGTCTTCCTCCACCAGCGGGATGCGCGCTTCCAGGTCGAGGAACATCGCCTCGGCATCGTCCGACAACTTGGCGCTGCCTTCGTGGGCACGACGCAGGGCCATGCCCTGGCGCGCGGTCACCAGCAATGCGGCCACGACCTGTTCGGTCAGTTCGATCACCCGCAGGCAGTCGCGCGCGGCGATGGTGCCCATGCTGACCTTGTCCTGGTTGTGGCATTCGGTGCTGCGCGAGAACACCGAGGCCGGCATCGTCAGCTTGAGCGCTTCCGCGGTCCAGGCCGACGCGCTGATCTGCAGCGCCTTCAAGCCGTGGTTCAGCGCCGCGCGTTCGCCGCGTGCCGCCGACAGGTTGGCCGGCAGGCCGTGGTTGTAGCGCGCGTCCACCAGCAAGGCCATCTGCCGATCCAGCAGGTCGGCAAGGTTGGCGACCAGGTTCTTCAGCGAGTCCATCGCGAAGGCGATGTGGCCGCCGTAGAAATGGCCGCCGTGCAACACCATCCCGGCATCCGCATCGATGATCGGGTTGTCGTTGGCGCTGTTGAGCTCGTTCTCGATGTTGGTGCGCAGCCACGGCAGCGCATCCTCCAGCACGCCGATGACATGCGGTGCGCAGCGCAGCGAATAGCGGTCCTGCAGGCGCTGTTCGTTGCGCGACGGCCGTGCCGTGGCGAGGTCCGCGCGAAGGCGCCCGGCGACGCGCTGCTGGCCAGGATGCGGCTTCACTGCGAACAGGGCTTCATCGAAATGGTGGGCATTGCCGGCGCTGGCGACCAGGTTGAAGGCGGTGATGCGCGTGGCAAGGCGGCCGAGGTAGTCGGCGCGTTGCCACGCCAGGCAGGCCAGCGCGGTCATCACCGCGGTGCCGTTCATGATCGCCAGGCCTTCCTTGGGGCGCAGCCGCAACGGCTGCAAGCCGTGCGCAGCCAATGCTTCGCCTGCCGGCTTGACGGCGCCGTCGTGCAGCACCTCGCGCTCGCCGCAGAGCACGGCAGCGACGTAGGACAGCGGCGTCAGGTCGCCACTCGCGCCGACCGAACCTTCGGCCGGAATGCGCGGCAGGATGTCGTGCCGCAGCAGCGCCTGCAGTTGCCGCAGCAGCGCCACGCTGACGCCCGACGAGCCCTGCGCCAGCGACACCAGGCGCGCCAGCAGCACCGCGCGGGTTTCGTCGGCATCGAGGAACCGCCCCAGGCCGACGCCGTGATAGGCGTAGAGGTGATGCGGAAGCTCATGCACCAGCGCCGGCGGGATCGCGACGGTGCAGGAATCGCCGTAGCCGGTGCTGACGCCGTAGACCACGCCGTCCTCGGCGATCAACCGGTCAACGAAGTCGGCACCACGGCCGATGCGGGCGAGGAAGTCGCCCGCGTCGGACAGCCGCGCAACGGCCGTGCCGCGGGCGACGGCGACGACATCCTCGATCGTCAACGGATGGCGCCCATCGACCATGATCGAAGCGGGTTCAGCGGGAATGGCGGGCATCGGCGTGCGGCATCCAGAAATCGTAGAAGTTGAACCAGTCGTACGGCGATTGTCGCAGGCAGCCGGCCAGCCAACCTGAAAACCGGGCGGCGCAGTCGTTCAGGCCCGCCTGGCGATCCGCGCGCGGCAAGGTCACCTGTTCCGCCAGCAGCTCGATGCGCGACGCGTAGCCGTCGCCATCGTGCAGGCAGGACAGTCCCCACACCGGGCAACGCAACAGCGACGCGATCAACCACGGGCCCGCGGGGAAATCGGCCTCTGCACCGAGGAATGGCGCACGGCAGGTGCGGTCGCCGTGCACCGGCACGCGGTCGGCGGCGATGGCGATGAATTCGCCGGCGGCGACGCGATCAGCCAGCGCCATCGCCATCGCCGGGGAAAAATCGGTGACCTGCAGCAGGCGCACGGTGGCTCGCGGGTTCAGTCGCGCCAGGATGCGGTTGAACTGTTGCGCATGCGCGGTGTGCACCAGGATGGTCACGCGCAGGCCCTCGCGCCAGCGCGCCGCCATCTGCATGAGCTCCAGGCAGCCCATGTGCGCGGTGGCGATGACGCCGCCCTGCCCCGCCTGCGCGGCGTCGAGCATGGCCTGCTGGCCGCTGAAGCGGATCCGCTCGCGCGGGTAGCGACCGCCGATCGCCAGCATCTTGTCGAGCAGGGTTTCGCCGAACAGGAAGAAATGCGCGAGGCTCTGGCGCATCCCGGGTTCACGCCGGAACACGCCTTCCGCGGCATTCAGTCGACGCAGGTAATCCAGCGATGCACGCCGCGCCGGACCACTGCCCAGCCACCAGAACAAGACCACCGGGTACAGGCAGATCCGGAACGGCAAGCGCCCGAGCAGCCGATACACCGCGTACAGGAACCAGGTGCCGCCGACGAAGGTGGTTTCGCCGAGGTCGGCCCAATGCCCGCGGCTCATCGCACCACCGTGCGCACGCGGCGAACGAGCAGGCGCGGTAGCCGCCACAGCATCCCGAAGAACAGGCGCGTGTGCATCGCCGAAATGCGCGCGTTGTCGCGCCACAGGCGGAAATGCGAGACGCCGTCCATCGGGTAGGTCACCCGCGTCGGCACGGTACGGATCGGCACACCGGCCCAGTGCAGGCGGACGATGATCTCGATATCGAAATCCATGCGCGTGCCAACCGATTCGCGATCCAGCAAGGCGAGTGTCGCGGCAAGCGGATAGACGCGGAAACCGCACATCGAATCGGCGATGTCGAGCGACAGCGTGTTGATCCACACCCAGACGTGCGTCGCGTAGCGGCCGACGAGCCGGCCGAGCGGCACGCTCTCGTCGTAGACCGGCCGGCCATTGATGACGGCATCGGGATGCGCGGCGGATTCGGCCAGGAAGCGCGGCACGTCATGGGTGTCGTGCTGGCCGTCGGCATCGATCTGCAGGATATGGCTCGCACCCAGCGTCGCCGCCTGGCGCATGCCGGCCATCACCGCCGCGCCCTTTCCGCCATTGCGGTCGAGTCGCAGCAGCGACACCCGTCCGGCATGGCGGTCGGCGAGTTCGCGCAACACCGCGGCGCAGGATGCGCCGGATCCATCATCGACCAGCAGGATCGGCACGCCGTGCGGCAACAGCTGGTCAACGGTGTGGCCGATGGCATGCTCGTGCTCGTACACCGGCACCACGACCCACGGCCTGGATGTCGACGTCATGGCGCCTCCCCGAAGCGCAGCCGGCCGCTGGCGTGCACGCCACGTGCGGAGGTGAAGCGGAAGCCGAGCTGTCCCGGCCGCCAGTCCAGCTCGGCGGTCAGCGCCGTGCCCGGACGCACCAGTTGCTGGAATTTCAAGGCTTCCATGCACTGCATGTCGCCGGCCACGCCGAAGGCGTCGCGGCCGAGGCGCACCGCCCAATCCACCAGCACCACGCCTGGCAGGACGTGGATATGCGGGAAATGGCCTTCGAACGCCGCGAGCTCGGTGCCGGCCAGCAAGGTCGCGGTGGCCTTGGCGTGCTCGCGCAGCTGCCAGTCGGGCGTCGGCATCAACGGCCGGAACAGCGCCGCAAGGTCGCGCTCGCGGGTCTTGCCGCGTGCATCCGCCGGCAGCGCATCCAGGAAGCGCCAGCGCCGCGGCAAGGCAATGGGATCGCAATGGCCGGCCAGCCATGCGCGCAGGCGTTCGACGAGTGCCGGGCGACCCTCGCCATCGAGCAACGCCTGCCCTTTCATGCTGGCGACCGCTGCAACCGCCAGCAGGATGCGATGGCCAGGGAGTGCAAGCACGCGGACGTCATCCAGCAAGTCGCTGTCCTGAAGCCGCGCCTGGATCGCGTCCAGGGAAATACGGCGTTCTTCCAGTTTGACGATGCGGTCGGCGCGGCCAAGCAGTTCGAAACGACCAGCGCCTGCATCGTGCGCACGATCGCTGGTCGACCACCAGTCGTTCGATGGCAGGTGCGGCGAACGCACGTCGAGCAAGCCGTCCTGCACGCGCCATTGCACGCCCGGCAAGGGCTGCCACGGCGCGCGGCTGCCATCCCCGCGTCGCCAGGCGACGCCGCCGGTTTCGGTGCTGCCGAAGACTTCGATCGCCGCCTGCCCCCACAGGCGGTGCACGGTCAGCGCCGCATCCACCGGCAACGGTCCGCCCGACGAGAACACCACGCGCAACGCGGACGCCAGTGCCTGCCAATCCTGCGTGTCCGGCAACCGCTTGAGATGCGCGGGACTGGCGACCAGGGCCACCGGACCGGGACCCAGCGTGGTCAGCTGTTCGTTGTAGGCGATGCGTGCCGGCGCGAACGCGCGTGCCGACGACAGCGGCCACAGGATGCGGAACAGCAGGCCGTAGATGTGCTGGTGCGAGACCGTGCCGTGGATCACCGCATCTGCATCGATCAACGGTCCGAACACGGATTCGAGGGCCTCGACTTCCGCATCCAACTGGCGCAGCGACTTGCGGATCGCCGCGGGTTCACCCGTTGAGCCCGAGGTGAACAGCACAAGCGTGCAGGTGTCCGCATCGAGTGCACCGAGCCTGGCATCGATCGACCCGTCCGACCGGATTGCGCAGATGCCACCCGGCAAGTCGCCCGCGAAGATCAATCCGCGTTCGCGCAAGTTGTCCAGCGTCGCCGGCAAGGTATCGCCCGGCAACCACGGCGTGACGCCAGCCTGCCATGCGCCGAACAAGGCGGCGGAAAACTCAAGCGCGTCATCGCAGGCCAGGGCAACGTCGTTGCCTGCATGCGCAGTGAGTGCTTCGCGCCATGCACCGACGCGCAGGCGCCACTGCGCGTGGTCGATGCCGGGCGATACCGATGCCGTGGCATCGACACTGCAGAGTCGTGGCAAGGGAATGCGCATGCGATCAACCGGCATGGCGCGGCCTGAGCAGCCACTCGCCGGCCAGCATCGCGCCGATGAGCACGTAGGCAATCGCGCCGTTGTACAGCGCCCATGTGGCATCGGACGCTGCCAGTGCCGTCCATAGCGCGATGCCACCGTTGGCCACGAAGAACACGCACCACGCACGCGTCACGTTCGCGACCCAGCGCACGCCTTCCGGCGGCAGGTCGGGATGGCGCAAACGGGCCAGGCGTTCGATCACGGTCGGCGGCTTCCACAGGCTGGCGGCGAACACCAGCAGCATCGCCACGTTCACCAGCACCGGGTAGAGCTTGAGCGGCAGGCCGTCATTCAGGACGAAGGTGGCGATCACCAGCGCGAGCGCGCCGCACGCGGCGAGCCACCAGACCGGTTCACGCGAGGCGAGCGCGCGGAGCGATGCCACCAGCAGCAGGAACACGCCCAGCCAGCGGGGTTCGAAACGCGCCAGCCCGAGCCAGATCGCCAGCGGATACAGCAGGGTCGCCAGCCACGCCAGGGCCGTCGCGACGCGCACGGGTTACTTGCCCGTGGCGACGTTGCCCGCATGCAGCATCGTGTGGACGGTATCGACCACGTCCTGCACGCTGCGCACGGCCTTGAATGCCTCCGGGCGCAGGTTGCCGCCCAGCATCGGCTTGAGCTGCACGATCAGGTCGACCGCATCGATGCTGTCGATGTCCAGGTCGCCGGCGAGCATGGCCTGCGGAGTGATGCTCGCCCGTTCGATCCCGAAGGTGTCGTGGAGGATGCCGGCGATGCGCTGGAAGATCTCGTCCTTGTCCATCGTGCTGTCCGTGCCTGTCACTGCGAGCGACTGGCGGCGACGAATGCGGCCAGGCTGCGCACGCTGGCGAAGTGCCGGCGGGTTTCCTCGGAATCGGCGGCCAAGGTCACGCCATAGCGCTTCTGCAGGGCCAGCCCGAGCTCGAGCGCGTCGATCGAATCCAGCCCCAGGCCCTCGTTGAAAAGCGGCGCTTCGGTATCGATGTCGTCGGCGACGACGTCCTCCAGCGACATCGTGGAGACGATCAGCGCCTTGATGTCCTGTTCCAGCGAATTAGTGTCCAGCGCCTGCACGCAGCAGTTCTCCCGTGAAGATGTCCCCGAGCGCAGCCGTCAGGCGGCGTGCCGCCAATGGCTCGGTGACGCCGTCTTCGAGAAACGGTGAGACCGGCAGGTCTGGCAGGACGTCCATGCACAGATGGAAGCGCCGGGGCGGCACACGATACCATTTCTCCCCCTTCCCCAGCGTGCGCGGCTCGCAGCGGATCACCACCGGCGTCACGTCCAGGCGCCCGCGCACCGCGATGTTCGCGGCACCGCGTTGCAAGGGTCCCAGCCGTTCGCCAGCCGGCGTGCGCGTGCCTTCCGGGAAGATCAGCAGGTTGCGCCCTGAACGCACCGAGGCGATGCAGTCGTCGACCAGGCCGGCGCCGTTGTCGTTGCAGATGTAGCCGGTCGCGCGCACCGGACCGCGGGTGAACGGATTGTTGGCCAGGCGCGACTTCACCACGCAATCCGCGTCCGGCAGGCGCGACACCAGCAGGACCACGTCGACCAGGGTCGGATGATTGGCCAGCACCAGCAGGCCCCGGCGTTGCAGGCGCTCCAGGCCGCGGATCTCGAAGGTCATCACGCCCAGCCCATGCATGACCCGGATGTGCCCGGCGAAACTGGCGCGGATCAAAGCGCGTGCGCGGCGCTCCAGTGTCGCCCGGTCGCGGCTGAACAGGCCGACCAGCGGGAACACCAGCACGCGCAACAGCAGACCGCCCACGCCGAACGCGATGAACGACAACGCGGTGCCGAAGGTCCGCCACGCGCGGTCGAATGCATCAGCCATGCCGGCTCCAGCCGCCACCCTCGACGCCCGGCAGGGACGCATCGCCGGCCAGGAAGAAGCGCAGCACGTCCAGCGAATGCGGCAGCACGCCGGATCCCGCAGGTTCGCCCGCGCGGAGCGAAATACGCGGCAAGCCATCTCGCGGCGCGACGATCCGCCAGGCCCAGGCGTGCAGCGCGTCGGGCTCGTCGAGGAACACGTCGTAGTCGCCTGGCACCGCATCGTCGTACACCACGACCAGCACCGCGGGCGCGCCATCCGCCAGCAAGCCGAGCGCCTCGGTGACCGCTGCCTCCGGCGTGGCACGCACCGCCGATACCGCGAGGTAGTTCCCCTGCAGCAGGCGCGCGATGCTGTATTGCGCGGCGATCGCGTTGTGCGTCGACAGGCCGAACTGCGTCGGCGACAACGGTTCGTCACGCGCAAGTTCGGCGAGCATGCGGTGCGTGCGATCCAGGTCGCCATGCCGGCTGGCGAACACCAGCGGCAGGTCGCGGTCGTCGTCATGCTGGCAACGCCACGCGACCTGCAACGCGGCGCGCCCCAGGCGTTCGACGCGACGCCGCTGCATCGGCGCCATCTCCGCCAACGCTGGCATCGCCTCGCCGGTCGGCAGCCAGGGCGCGCGCGCCCATGCGTGCCAGTCTGCGTGGCTTTCGAGCCCTGCGGCGAACGCCGACCAGGCATCGATGCTGAACGTGGCATCCATGTCGATTGCGTGCTCCATGTGGCGTGTTGCCGCTTGCGTGGTGCTGCATGCATCTTCCGCGCTGGCGCCGCAAAGAAAAAGCCCGGCGTGAGCCGGGCTTTCGATGAAGCACCTCGATTTCGCGGTTCGTGGTGGCGTCCCCACGGGGATTCGAACCCCGGTCGCTACCGTGAAAGGGTAATGTCCTAGGCCTCTAGACGATGGGGACAAAACCGCAAATCGATTCTTGAAAAGTGGTGGAGCCAGGCGGGATCGAACCGCCGACCTCCTGCATGCCATGCAGGCGCTCTCCCAGCTGAGCTATGGCCCCACGTGCTGGCAAGACGAACATTTTGGAGGACGTTTTCCGAAGCGTCAAGCGCCTGTTTCGATTTCGTCCTGCGACATGGGTCGCAACGTCGCCACGCCATGGCCCTGCTCCGCGAGGTACTGAACCCATTTGCCGAGGAAGGTGTTCATCCGCAGGCGATGGTCCAGGATCCGCTCGGGTGGCGGGTACATGCCGATCACATCCTGCCAGCGACGGCCCGCATAGCAATGCGTGGCCTCGACCTGGCGCGCATCGCTGTACACGCGCAGGCTCGCCGACGGATCCGCCAGGCCGGTCTGCGGATCGACCAGCCCGTAGCTCATCCGCAATTCGGTGGTGTAGGCATGCTGCTCGACGACATCGAGGCGCACGTCGAGCCCGTCGCCAATCGACGACACGTACGTCCCGCATCCGAGTTGCGCCGGCTCGAACAGGCGCTGCAGGCGCGCGTGGTTCTCGCTGTACAACCCCATCAGCCAGCCGAATCGGCTCATCTTCGGCAGTGCGACGCGGCGTGACAGGACTCGACTCATGGCTCGATCCTACACGCGCGAATCGCGCCACGGCAGCATTGACGCATGCCGGTATCCAGCCTAACTTCAGGGTCTCTGCGTGCCCTCGTGCTGCACGCTTGGTGCGACCGGCTCAGTACATCTCGCGATTGATGCCAAGGTGCTCCAGCACCCGGCTCGAGATCTCCTCGATCGAGGCATGCGTGGTGCTGAGCATCTCGATGCCTTCCCGCCGCAGCATCGCCTCGGCCTGCGCCACTTCGCGCTTGCAGGTATCCAGTTGCGCATACCGCGAGTTCGCGCGTCGCTCCTGGCGGATCTGGTGCAGCCGAAGCGGATCGATGGTCAGGCCGAACAGCTTGCGGCGGTATTGCCGCAGCTTGGCCGGCAGGCGTTCGTCCTCCAGGTCGTCCGGCGTCAGCGGGTAGTTGGCGGCACGCACCCCGTGGTGCAGGGCGAGGTACACGCAGGTGGGCGTCTTGCCCGCGCGCGAGACCCCGACCAGGATGAGGTCGGCCTCGTCGTAGTCGAGGCGCGCGCCATCGTCGTGGGTGAGCGCGTAGTTCATCGCGTTGATGCGGCGGTGGTAGGCCTCGAAGTCGACCATGCCGTGCGCCTGCCCCACCCGCGCCTGCCGCGCCTGGCCCAGTTCGCGCTCCAGTGGCTCGAGGAAGGGTGCAAACACGTCCAGCATCAGTGCGCCGCTTTCCGCGAGCACCGTGGAGAGTCCGGGATCGACGGACGAGTTCACCACGATCGGGCGCAAGCCGCTCGCTTCGCCCGCCGCCCGGATCCGCGCCGCCACCAGGCGCGCCTTCTCGGGGGTGTCCACGAACGGCAGCCGGTCGGTCTGGAAGCGCATCCCGCTGAACTGGGTCAACATGCTGTGGCCAATGGTTTCCGCGGTGATACCGGTGCCATCGGAGACGTAGAACACGGGGCGTGGGTGATCCATGTGCATTCGTGGCCAGCGTGCGGGGCGAGGGTTGTAAAATAGCCGCTTCGGCGCGGTCGCGCCGCCCTCCCCTGCACTGGAGCCTGTCTTGAGCGCCCCCGCTTCGATCAACAACGTCCTGTGGCTGAACGACCTGCGCCTGACCGACCTCGCCCAGGTGGGCGGCAAGAATTCCTCGCTCGGCGAGATGATCGGCGAGCTCTCGGGGCTCGGCGTCTCGGTGCCAGGCGGGTTCGCCACCACTGCCGACGCGTTCAAGGCCTTCATCGCCCACAACGACCTGCATGCGCGCATCTACGACAAGCTCGCCACGGTCGATGTCGAGGACGTGCCCGCGCTGACCCGCGCTGGCGCCGAAATCCGCGGCTGGGTGATCGACGCGCCGCTGCAGCCGGAACTGGATGCCGACATCCGCAGTGCGTACGCGAAGCTGTGCGCGGATGCCGGATCGAACGACATCGCGGTGGCGGTGCGTTCCTCGGCGACCGCGGAAGACTTGCCCGATGCAAGCTTCGCCGGCCAACAGGAAACCTTCCTCAACGTGACCGGCGCCGACGACGTCGTGCACAAGGTCAAGGAAGTGTTCGCCAGCCTGTACAACGACCGCGCCATCGCCTATCGCGTGCACCACGGCTTCGCCCACGAGGACGTGTTCCTGTCCGCCGGCGTGCAGCTGATGGTGCGCTCCGACGTGGGGTCATCCGGCGTGCTGTTCACCCTCGACACCGAATCCGGTTTCCGCGACGTGGTCTTCGTCACCGCCAGCTACGGCCTGGGCGAGATGGTCGTGCAGGGTGCGGTGAATCCCGACGAGTTCTACGTCTACAAACCCACGCTCAATGCCGGCAAGCCGGCGATCCTGCGCCGTTCGCTGGGCAGCAAGCAGTTGCGCATGGTGTATTCCGACGCGCCGGGCGAACGCGTGCGCACCGAGGAAACGCCGGCGGCGTTGCGCAGCACGTTTTCTATTTCCGATGCGGACGTGCAGGAGCTGGCGAAGCAGTCGCTGGTGATCGAACGTCACTACGGCCGGCCGATGGACATCGAGTGGGGCAAGGACGGCCATACCGGCAAGCTCTACATCCTGCAGGCGCGTCCGGAGACGGTGAAGTCGCGCGCGCATGCGACCCAGATCGAGCGCTACACGCTGGGCGAGCGCGGCGACGTGCTGGCGGAAGGCCGCGCGATCGGCAGCAAGATCGGCAGCGGCACCGCGCGCGTGGTGCGTTCGCTGGCCGACATGGAGCGCGTGCAGCCCGGCGACGTGCTGGTCGCCGACATGACCGATCCCGACTGGGAGCCGGTGATGAAGCGCAGCGCCGCCATCGTCACCAACCGCGGTGGCCGCACCTGCCACGCCGCGATCATCGCCCGCGAGCTGGGCGTGCCCGCGGTGGTCGGCACCGGTAACGCGCTCGACAGCGTCAAGGATGGCGATCCGATCACGGTCAGCTGCGCCGAGGGCGATACAGGCTTCATCTATGCAGGCGCCCTGCCCTTCGAACGCACCACGACGGACCTCGGCAACATGCCGCCGGCGCCGCTGAAGATCATGATGAACGTGGCGAACCCGGACCGCGCCTTCGATTTCGGCATGCTGCCGAACGCGGGCATCGGCCTGGCCCGCCTGGAGATGATCATCGCCAGCCACATCGGCGTGCATCCGAAGGCGCTCCTCGAATACGACCGCCAGGATGCTGCGACCAAGGCGAAGATCGACGCGCGCACCGCCGGTTATGCGGGGCCCGTGGAGTTCTACGTGGACCGCCTGGCCGAAGGCATCGCCACCATCACCGCATCGGTGGCGCCGAACCCGGTGATCGTGCGCCTGTCCGACTTCAAGTCGAACGAGTACGCCAACCTGATCGGCGGCAGCAAGTACGAGCCGCACGAGGAGAACCCGATGATCGGGTTCCGTGGCGCCTCGCGTTACATCGACCCGAGCTTCAAGGATGCCTTCGCGCTGGAATGCCGGGCGGTCAAGCGCGTGCGCGAGGACATGGGCCTGGACAACCTGTGGGTGATGATCCCGTTCGTGCGCACGCTCGGCGAAGGCCGCAAGGTAATCGATGTGCTGCGCGAGAACGGCCTCGTCCAGGGCGAGAATGGATTGAAGGTCATCATGATGTGCGAGGTGCCGTCCAACGCGCTCATGGCCGACGAATTCCTCGAGCTCTTCGACGGCTTCAGCATCGGCTCCAACGACATGACCCAGCTGACACTGGGCCTGGATCGCGACTCGGCCATCGTCGCCGGCCTGTTCGACGAGCGCGACCCGGCGGTCAAGAAGATGCTGTCGATGGCGATCTCCGCGGCGAAGGCCAAGGGCAAGTACATCGGCATCTGCGGCCAGGGACCGAGCGATCACCCGGACCTGGCGCTGTGGCTGATGGAACAGGGCATCGAGTCCGTCTCGCTGAACCCCGACACCGTGGTCGATACCTGGTTGCAACTGGCCAAGGCCAAGGGCTGATCCTTGCGATTCACCTCCCTTTCGCGCAGCGAAGGGGAGGTGGCGAGATCAACCGCAGATGCGGTTGCGCCCCGCCCGCTTCGCCTCGTACAGCAGCGCATCCGCGCGACTGACCAGTTTCTCGTGGTGCGCCAGGCCCGTGCGTTCGGTGACGCCGGCACTGATCGTCATCGACCAGCCGGGCGCGAACTCCGTGCAATCGATGGCCTGCACGCGCGCGCGCAACTGCTCGCAGAGCTGGCGCGCTTCGTCCAGCGGCATGCCCTCGAACAGCACGGCGAACTCCTCGCCGCCCCAGCGCGCGATGCTGCCGCGGCCCTCGATGCCTGCCTGCAACGCATGCGCCACCGCCACCAGGGCGTGGTCGCCGGCGGCATGCGAGTACTGGTCGTTGATCCGCTTGAACTCATCGACGTCGAACAACGCGAAACTCAACGGCTGCCGCGTTTCGACCGCGCGATCGAAGGCGTGCGACAGGCGCGCATCGAAGTGGCGCCGGTTGCCGATGCCGGTCAATGCATCTTCCAGCGCCATCCGCTCGAACGCCTCCGACTGTTCCTTCAGCCGCGCCAGCAGGATCGACTTCTCGCGGTCCGACTCCATCAGCCGGTCGGTCTGCTCGCGCAGCGCGCTGGTGCGCTGGTCGATGACGTCTTCCAGTTCGGTGGCGCGCTTGCGCAGGTTGCCCAGCCGCCAACGGTAGATGGCGAACAGCAGCAGGCCGAGCAGCAAGGTCGCCAGGGCCAGGAACCAGGCCTGCTGCCATGGTTGCGGCTTGATCTCGATGTCGATGACGGTGGGTTCGCCGCTCCAGTCGCGGCCCACGGTCGGTGCCGAGACGTCGACCAGGAACCGATAGCGCCCCGGCCGCAGGTTGGTGTACTGGGCCACGCGCAGGTTGCCGCGTTCGATCCACGCGGCGTCCTCGCCTTCCAGCCGATAGCGGTAGCGCAGGAAGCGCGGCATCAGGAAGCTGAGGGCGGCGTAGCGGAATTCGAGCTTCCGCGTGCCCGGAGGCAGGCGCAGCAGCCCGTCCTCGGCGGAGACCGGCTTGTCGTCGGCGTACGCCTGTTCGATGACGACCTGCGGCAATTGATGGCGGTATGCCTGCAGGCGGGCCGGATTGGTGACCGCCGCGCCGCGCGACGTCGCCACCCAGATGTTGCCGCGGCTGTCGCGCAGTGCCGCGGGCCCGGAGCCACCGTTGCATTGCGCGCTGACCAGGCCGTCGGCCTCGCCGAAATGATCGTAGGGCAGTTGCGCCAGGCGCCCCTCGAGCACCGCTTCGGCATCGCTGCGCTTGATCCGCAGCACGCCGCGGTTGGAGGTCATCCACAGGTGGCCACGCTCGTCATCGACCACGCTGAACATCGTGTCGACCGGCAGGCCTTCCTTCAGGCCAAGCCCGCGCAGCACGCCATTCCGGTAGCGCAGCAGGCCGCGATCGGTGGCCAGCCACAAGGTGCCGTCGGCGTCCTCGTGGAATGCGAACACGTCCTGCGCACCATTGACCGGGCGCATGTCCAGGCTGCGTACCTTGCCGGCGACGATGTTGGCGGCCCCGTTCGCGGTCCCGACCCACAGGCTGCCGTCGCGGGCGATGTGCAGCGAGATGATGAATTCGCGGGGGAGTCCCTCGGCCAGGCCGTAGGCCTTGAACGTGCCATCGCGATAACGCGCCAGGCCACGCGAGGTGCCGATCCACAGGGTGCCGTCGGCTTCCTCGGCCAGGGCGCGCACCTGGTTGCTGCCGGGCATGCCATGGGCATTGTCGTAGTGGCCCACGACCTTGCCGTCGCGCATGCGCAGCACGCCGTCGGTGTAGCTGCCGACCAGCAGCGAACCATCGCGGGATTCCAGCAGGCTCAGCACGGAATCGCTGGGCAGGCCGTCTGCGGCGCTGTAGGTGGCCTCGATGCGGCCGTCGCGCCACAGGTTCAGGCCGCGGCTGGTGCCGATCCACATGCCGCCACGCGGCGCTTCGTACAACGCACGGACGTAGTCGTCGCTGAGCCCCTGATCGCCGTTCCAGGTGCTGAACGAGGCATCGCTCAAGCGCAGCAGGCCGGCATTGGTGCCCGCCCAGATGCTGCCCTCGCGATCCACCAGGAGCGCGGCGACGCGATTGTTGGGCAGGCCGCGCACGCTGGTGAAGCGCTCCGCGCCGGATTCGCCGAGCCGCACCAGTCCGTTGTTGACCGTGCCGACCCACAGGTTCCCGGCGGTATCCCGGGCCAGGCTGGGCACGCCGTCCTCCGGCAGCAGCGGCGATTGCAGGACGAAGCGTTCGCCCTGCATGCGGTAGACGCCGCGCTCGGTGCCCACGAACAGCGTGCCGCTCGCGTCCTGCATGACCCGGAAGATCGGCGCCGCGGGCAAGCCGGCCTGTTGCGTGTAGTTGCGGATGCGGCCCTTGGCGAAATGGGCCACCCCGTTCGCAGTGGCCGCCCACACGCTGCCATCGCGGTCCAGCAGCAGGCCGTAGACCACGTCGCTGGGCAGTCCGTTGCGTTCGTTGAACTGGACCGGCACCTCGCCGTCCATCCGGGTGATACCGGCGCTTTCGGTCGCCACCCAGAGGCGACCCTGGCGATCCAGCAGGGCATCCATGACCTCTTCCTGGGCCAGCCCGTCCTTTTCCATCCAGGTGCGCCAACGATCCCCGCGCTTGACCGTCACCCCGCCGCGGGAGGTGCCGATCACCACCGCACCGTCGGAGGCGGCACGCACCGAGCGGATGCCGTTGTCCTTCAGCTCGGGGGTGTTGGCTCGGTCGAAGACATGGAATTCAAGGCCGTTGTAGCGGACCAGACCTTCCCAGGTCCCCAGCCACAGGTAGCCGTCCGGGGATTGCGCGATCGCGTTGACCTGGTTGTGCGGCAGGCCCTGGCG
>Ga0116156_10001809_pt1 | contig 20133 bp, 16 predicted proteins | sample AD_UKC045_MetaG_FD_89891 | JGI IMG/M metagenome (GOLD analysis project Ga0116156, IMG submission 89891) | Active sludge microbial communities of municipal wastewater-treating anaerobic digesters from USA - AD_UKC045_MetaG | ecosystem: Engineered > Bioreactor > Anaerobic > Digestate | place: USA... | reverse complement strand
TTTATTGTTATATTAGAAACTGAAGGCGCAACATTATTTACTGTAAAAGTACCTAACGCTCCATTATTAGAAGCGCCTAATCCATGTTCATCAAAAACATAGACATAAAAATCTTGCGTTCCTTCCGAAGGTGTAGGAGCGCTTGATTGACAGCTACATTCAGCGCCACATTCTGTTTGATTGCACCATTGGGCCGAAGTACAACCGGAAGAATTAGCTGATTGGGTTTTGCAGAAAAAAAGATTCACTGAATCAGAATCAGGATCAGAATATCCTAATCCTGAATTATATACAGTTGCCCAAAGATTAATATCATCCCCTGGATCTAAAGGAGTAGGCGATCCATAATAATTGCTAAAATCTACTGGCGGATGATTTACTTCAAAAGGCGATCCAGAATCTCCAGATCCTTGGTTTGATGAAGAACATTTACTATCACTGGCATGATAATCGCAAACAAAAGCATACCAAGGATTACTTGTGTCCCAAGCTGCTAATGTAGTAGTAGCGCAACTTGCTTGAGATGCTGAAGCAATTGATCCTGAAACACACCAATCTCCTCCAGTGCAAGTAGGAGGCGCATTATTATTTGCAGTAATAGCATTTGTCTTGCAAATAGCCAAATAATAATTATCTCCATCTCCATCAATCGCTGTTGCTTGAAAAGTTACATCACTCCCGACATTAGTTGGAGAAGTTGAAGTTGAAGCAGGATTCTCAGCCGGTCCAGATGAAATAGTCGGAGCATTATTGGGTGGATTCCAAGTTATAACAATTTTAGCATAATCAGTTCTTAAACTGTTTGTATTTTTATCTGATATTTCTTTTTTTTCATTAGGAAAAAGTATCCCTACCATAATTAAGGAAAAAATAATTGATAATATTGATATTTTTTCTTTGCTACTAAGCATCTTTTATCTTTAATAAAAACAACAACATAATCTATCCGGCATCGTGCAATCAACATCTCCATTTGGAAATCCTCCTGCCATCAAACAACTCATTTCATCAGGATAACAAGAACCATTTGCAAACCCTTGACTTTGGCATAAAGATAAACAATAACCATTTCTTACACATACTCCACTAACACATATATATCCTATCTGACAATTGCATTGCAAACCTTCACAAAATGAAGTATCGCAACCGCCGCTACCATTACACGTATAACATGGTCCGCCAGGGCAACTATTGCCCTGGCCTACAAAACCACAAGTCCCGGCCGGGCTGCAAATATCACATCCATCCCCGTCCCCGCAGCCCAAATCTTGGGAAGCCGCTCCGGCCGCAGCAGACATGGCCGTGCAAGCCGAGGTAGGAGAAGAAGCTGAGCAGCCATAGCAAATCGGGCAACTGTGTTGCGCCCCATCAACATAAAACCCGCAAGTATAAGGTATCTGACCAAAATCAACCGTAAAGCAATTTCCGGTATAACAAGTGTTGGGCGTAGCCTCGCACTGGTTCCAATAATCAGTACCGACTTGCGGTGCGCAGCCCAAAGCCACCTCACCTCCGACCAAATCGGTTCCAGTAGCCTGATAAGCACAAGTCAAATTTGTTGGCGAAGAAGAGCAATTGTGCCCTGCTTCATATTTCTGCACCATAAAACGAACTCCTTTATTGCGGTCAAAAAAATTAGAAATATTTGTTGAAGTATTATGCGAAAGAGTGCAATCAGAAGAATTACAAGCATTATCCAAAGATGTGCTAGTCAATCTCCAAGAGCTATTAGTGTAATCATAAACATAAAGCCTTAAATCATTATCACTTTCTACTTCTTCGCTTTTTGCCGATCTGCCTTCCCAATAATAATTTATCTGACTTACAGTATCAGTCGCCTCGTTTATTTTTATATAAAATTCATGAACGATTTGTTTAAAACTGCTTGAAGATGTGTCTGTAGTAGAAGCGTAAGCGTCATTCGAAGAATTTATATTCGTATACATTCCTGTTGTAAATTGAGTCCCAGCCACAGTCCAAGAAGATGAAGCGATATTAACAGGAACAGATGTAGCATTATCTTTTCCTTCATAAGCCATACGCGATACTGAAGAACTGGCCGAATAATCATATGTGACATTTGAAGAATTATTCGCCGACCCAATTTTATTTCCAAACTTAAATTTGAAATTATGATTTCCTGATTGTTTAACTTTAAAAACCAAAGCAGCTAATCCATCGCACTGCCAATTATCAAAATGCAATATGCTTTTATTATCAAACTTAGGCGATAATTTCTTATCCTTGCAAATTAAATAAACAAAATCCAAATCATCTACGGTTGATTTATTTAAAGGATAAACATTCAAATCAGCAGTTCCTGTAGTATAAAAAAACACTGTCCAATTTTTGCCCTCGTGAGGATGAGTTTCTGGATTGACAATGCTTAATCCAAGTTTTTTATTCTCAAAAGAATATAAAATAGCAGAAAAAAATAATGCAATTGTCAATAAAAAAATTGTAAGCTTTGTTTTTTGCATAAAAAATCAACTTGCGACAAGCTATGGTTATATTTTAGTACATAAAATCAATTTATCAAAAATATTTTTTCACAACTTTAAAAAGAGGCACCAGAGAGGCTGCCTCTTTTTTTCACCTTAATTTTAATTTAAGAAACTCTGGAAGCGTTTAGCTACCCTTGGATCTCGCATGCCCAGGCCACGACCTAAACAAATTAGAAATCCTTTTAAAAGAGTTTGATCCAGAGTTCTTAAAAGAACATTAAGGTGTAAATTTGTATTAGCAAAACAATGGGTTTTGGTCAAAAAAGTTTTTCACAATAGCTTATTATATTATAAATAAAAATTCTTTTTTATTTTAATAATTTAATTAAATATTCCTCATGAAAATCAATTAAAATAAACGGCTAAGTTCTCTTAGCCGTTTATTTTCAATACAGTATTGATTTTTTGGCGAAACGGCTAAATCAATTTAGCCGTTTAATTTCTGTCGCCTGTTAGCGACAAATCATTTTCCACTTTTAACGATTCAAAAGTGGAACAAAAACTCGCATACTGGATCGGATATTTAAAAACGGCCACGTGGTCGTTTTTTTAATTATAATTTTAAAATTGAAACAATCTGTTTTAACATTGAGACAACAACAGGCGCTGGCATCAAACTGTATGATGGCACTCCTTTATCATCAGGGATTGTCCATAATTTTTCTGTCACATCTATTTCCCCTGTAGCTTCATTTATTTTATAAACATATTCAGGGGTCAATTCATAATCATCAACAAAATCTTTTTTATCAACTGGCACTGAGTTTCTTAATAAAACTTTCTCAACTCCATAAATCGTAAAAGCTTTTTCAATAAGTTCTTCATCGCCTGCAATTCTGTCTCTAATTGCTTCTATTCCCAATTCATCTCCTTCTTTTGCTATCATTCTTTCCTTTCCATATCCAGAACAATCAGGATTATCGCATATTAAATAATATTTGTCCTGTGTTTTATCATAACCAATTTCTTTTGTCCTTAATAAATTTAAATTCCTTGGAGTATGACATATGGGACAAATCATCCTTCCTTTGATTCTTGCGTCAATTATAGTATTAGGCAAATCAATCAAAATAAAAAAATCCGGGTCCTCTCTATAATTTATAAGATCTCTGAAATATAATGAATAAGAAATCTGGTCTAATTTTCTTGGAAATCCGTCAATAAAAATCGCTTTCTTAGGATTTTTGGCGATTTCTGATTTGATCATTGCTAAAATTAATTCTGTTGGAAGCAAATTTGAAGTGCTTCTGCCTAATACCGCATCAATCGCATCTTCAAATGATATATATCCCCTATAATATTTTTTTAATTCTGCTGTTTTTGCGTCTTTTGTTTTTTCGTCTAATAACTCTTGATTATTTTGTCTTACTAAATCGCCTATTGATATATGAATAAACTTATCCATTCCAAAAATTTCTGAAAATATTTTAGAATAAGTTCCTTTTCCAGAATTCTTTTTTCCTAATAAATAAGCAATAAAAGTGTTTCCAGAATTTAAAAAATCCTGAATCTTTTGTATTTCTGCGCCTGCCTTAGCTTGGAAATATTCTTTTCTTTGAGCTGGATCTGTGACATCAAATTTTTTATCTAAACCATCTATTTTTGTTTTAAAAACTGGAAAATCTACGTTCATAAAATTAAGTTAAAAGTTATAAATTATAAGTTAAAAAATTAAGTTAAAAATTAAAAATTTATAACATATCTTGAGGAATCGTCTCGCAGATTTTAAAACCCTGGTTCGCCGTATGGCGATTTTAAAATAAAGAGACAGGCGCGCCAAACCTTTTTGCGGTGGCAAAAATAAGTTTGGCGACGTCCGTGGTTCCGAAAGGTATATTATAAATTTTTAATTACTTTTCTAAAAAATAAACTATTTGCATTATATTGTCAACAATAATTATGCTCTAAATCGACAATTTTTAAACCTTGAAGATATTTCAGAGCATATATTTTGAATATAATTAGACGAATAAGGAATTTCCTCTAAAAGCGAAGAGTCTATTGTCTCTTTTTTGGTGGAAAAATTCTGCAAAAAATAATTAACATTATCCCCACCTATCCAATCAGCTATGGCAGGGAAGTCTGACTTATCGAGATCTCTCGGAGTGATAGTCGTCCTGAATTCAAAATCGATATTTGATTCCTTTAAGATATCAACACTCCTCTCAATGTTTGAAATATCGATATTTATTCCACAAATTTTTCCATATTTTTCCTTAGGACCCTTTATATCCATCGCAACATAATCAATTAACTTCTTTTTTATAAGATATTGAAGCATCTCTGGATTACTTCCGTTGGTATCAAGTTTAACCAGATAACCATATTTTTTTATTTTCTCTATAAAATCAGGCAAATCTTTGTGCAGAGTAGGTTCTCCTCCGCAAATAACGATTCCATCAATTAAATTTCTATGTTCTTCTAAAAAATTATCAAAATATTCCTGGCTGATTTTTGGCTGGATTTTTATCTTCTCTTGCAATACTAATTCCCCGGAATAACAAAAATTACATCGAAAATTACATCCGCCTGTGAATACTATCGCACAAATTTTTCCGGGATAATCAATTAAACTGCTTTTTACCAAACCATAAATTTCCATATTACTAATATAATAGCAAAAATAAAAAAATAAATAAAAAAAGGGGATTGGCTCCCCTCTTTTAAAATCATTTTGAAACATTTTGCTTATCTGGTTTGAAAAGCTTCCTATCTTTGAATTCTTGCTGTTTCCCTGTATTCCATTGAGAAACAGGTCTTAAATACCCTACAACCCTAGAATAAACTTCGCATGGCTGTTGAATTACGCAATGCGGGCAAGTTTCATGCTCTCCTACCAAATATCCATGCACAGGACAAATAGAAAAAGTCGGAGTGATGCTGATATATGGAAGGCTGAATTTGGTAAATATCTTTTTCACCAGATTTTTTACACTGGAGATATCGCTTAATCTTTCGCCTGTATAAATATGAAGAACTGTCCCTCCTGTGTATTTGCATTGAATATCATCTTGCAATTTTAAAACCTCAAAAACATCATCTGTATAATTCACAGGCAAAAGAGAACTGTTTGTATAATAAGGAACCTTTTGCGTTCCAGCAGTAATAATTTCTGGATATTCTTTCTTGTCTTTTTGCGCAAATCTATAAGCTGTGCTTTCAGCTGGAGTAGCTTCTAAATTATAAATATGACCGGTTTCTGCCTGATATTCTATCAATACTTGGCGCATATAATCCAAAATTTCCAATGCAAATTTTCTTCCTCTCGGAGTACCGATATCATCGCCTATAAAATTCAATAATGCTTCGTTGGCTCCTGATAAACCTATTGTCGAGAAATGATTAGCGAAATAAGATCCTTTGCCTTTCTTAACTCCGGATAAATAATATTTTGAATAAGGATATAATCCTTTTTCTATGAAATTCTCAAGAATTTTTCTTTTTATTTCCAAACTAGTTTTGCCTAAATCCATTACTCTGCGCAAATTCTTGAAAAATTCATTTTTAGTTTTTGAGATATGACCGATTTTAGGAAGATTAATAGTTACAACTCCAATGGACCCTGTTAGAGCTCCTGCTCCAAACAATCCTCCACCCCCTCTATTATTCAATTCTTTCAAATTAAGCCTTAATCTGCAACACATTGATCTCACATCGCTTGGATCCATCTCTGAATTTATATAATTAGCAAAATAATTTATTCCATATTTTGCAGTCGCCTCCCACATCAAATCCAAATCAGGATCATCCCAAGCAAAATCCTTAGTGATGTTTATTGTTGGAATTGGAAAAGTAAAAGGTCTTCCATTTTTATCTCCTTCAAGCATGCAAGCATACAAGGCCTTATCAAACATTCTCATTTCTTCAACAAATTCACCATAAGTTTCTTTTTGAGGTTGGCCTCCTATAATCACAGGTTCGCTGGCAAAAGCTTTTGATGGCTTAAAATCTAAAGTAATATTCGAAAAAGGAGTCTGGAAACCAACTCTTGTTGGAACCGCCATATTAAAAAGAAATTCCTGAAGCGCTTGTTTAACTTGAGGATAACTCATTCCATCATATCTGATAAAAGGAGCTAACAATGTATCAAAATTCGAGAATGCAACAGCGCCAGCGCATTCTCCCTGCATAGTATATAAAAAATTAACTATCTGCCCCAAAGCTGATCTCAAATGTTTAGGAGGCTTTGATTCAACTTTTCCGTTCACCCCTCCAAAACCTTTCAAAAGAAAATCATAAAGATCCCATCCCATGCAATATGGTCCAAGAGTATCAAGATTATGAATATGAAAATCAACATTCTGATTAGCTTCTCTTATTTCTTTTGGATAAACTTTTTCCAACCAATATCTTTTCATCACATGCGTTGCAACATAATGATTCAATCCTTGGAGAGAATAAGCCATATTAGCATTTTCTTTAACCTCCCAATCAAGTTTTTCCAGATACTCATCAACAAAGTCCACCGAATTGCCTTGAGCTTTTGAGAATTCCCTCATTTGCCTCCTTTGTTCGCGATAAAGAATATAGGCTTTGGCGATATCAGTTAAATCTTCCAACATCAAAACTTCTTCTATCACATCTTGGATTTGCTCTACTTCAGGAACTTCGTCTTTTTTAAATCTTCTTTTCAAAAGATCATAAACTTTGTCAGAAATTTTTCCAGCTAACTGCATATCTTGTTTTCCGATTGCAGAAAAAGCCTTCTCAATTGCATTAGTAATCTTTTCTTGACTGAATTCTACAACTACTCCGTCTCTCTTTTTTATTTTTTCAATTTTTTGAACCATAATTCTTTTTTAAATTCTCTGTTATTATCAAAAGAAATTTTTAGGTTCTTAAATTTTAACCCTAAGAACCATCATCGTCAAACTGTGGATAACTATGTGAAAAACTATGTAAAAAAACTGTTTTATATATGTAAAATATCTCTAATCAATAATTAACAATTGCGCCTGTTTTCTTTTTATTTATAATAAAAATATATGAAAATATCTCAGACTATAAATAAATTATTCTGGCAAGCAAGAAAAAACGCCAATAAAGCGGCTTTTTTTGTATTTTTACTGTTTTTAATGACTGCATGTTATTTCGGATACTATTATGGACCTGCTACATTTATTCCTCAGCGTCCTGGAAATTTTATCATCGGACTAAAAGACACAAAACAAGATATAATCAAAAAACTTGTCGATGGTAAATTTATAAAAAATGAAAAAATATTCTTAGAACTACTTGAGTTGAAACAAAAAAATATCGTCAATCCTGGAGGATTTTTTATTTCTCCATCAATGTGGCCTTATCAAATAATCAACATATTGAGTTCCCAATCAAATCAGATCTGGTTCACTATAGAACCAGGAGAAAGGCGCGAGCAGATCGCCCTTGAATTAAAAAAGAAATTAAAATGGAATAAAAATGAAACTCAAAAATTCATAGAAGAGTCAAAAGAAGGTTTCCTTTTCCCAGAAACATATCTTTTAGATGTTGATTCCAAGCCAAAAGAAATAATTGATAAATTTGAAAACGAATTAAAGAAACAGATTAAAGATTTAAATATATCAGACAAAGATTTAAATAGAATAATGACTTTTGCTTCCTTAGTAGAGCGCGAATCAGTCGCAAAAGTAGATTCCAGACTCGTCGCTGGAATACTTCAGAATAGATTAAATCAAAATCAATTTCTGCAAATAGACGCTACCGTCCAATACGCTTTAGGATCTGAACTGGCTTGGTGGCCAAGAATCACCCGTCAAGATTATCAAATTGATCATCCTTATAATACTTATAAAATTAAAGGATTGCCTCCGGGACCAATATGCGCTACTGGATTAGATGCGATAAAAGCAGTTCTTAATCCTGAAAAAACTAACTATATGTTTTATCTGCATGATAGAAATATGATTATCCATCCAGCATATACTTACCAACAGCATCAACAGAATATGGCTACATATATAGGAAATTAAACATTAAAAAACAGCCTTTTAAAGGCTGTTTTTTAATATTTTTATTATGGCCTCTTATCGAGATAGATAGATTCGCTCTTATAATAACTCATAATATCAAATCTTACGGTGTTATTAGCTCCATCTGGAGTCCAATGGAATTGAGTTGTATCTGTTGAATCGATTCCCCAAAGAAAATCAGACAGATATCCGACTACAAATTGATCTTCTGTCGGAATGATATGAGTCGAACAGGATATTGTTCCTTTCTGACCTGCGTAAACTATAAAATATTTATTGGCGACATCATGATAAACCCCATCAAATCCTTGGCAAGTTGCAAGGCTTGTAGTTCCATTATCTGTTTTTAAAACCAAACCTGGATTTGCTGCAGTTTGATCATTTATATAAATATCTTTAGAACCAGCTTGAATTTTAAAATCTATTGAAAAATCTGCCGAATCAGAATCTACAGCAGTAACGCCTTGATTTTTATTTATAGTTATATTTGCAGATCCGATAATATTTAAAAATCCTTTTCCTGATTCAACCACAGGTTCGATTTTCTCGCATTTTGGAGCAAGCGCGCAACCTTTTGAATCAATTCCTCCGGAAATAATTTTTCCATCTTTGCAGAAATCAGGGGTTGGAGCAATTAAATCTGGGCAAGCTTTAGTCTTACAATCAAGATAAGCTGTTCTTAATTTTTTGATTTTAAAAATCACTAAATTATTGGCATTATTAGTATTTTCTTTGACTGCAATATATGATGCTTTTAATTTAGGAAGATTATTTTTCACTCTGCAATCATTAAATGCTTTAAAATATTTATTCAGAGTATTATAATTTTTTTGGAATGTTGTCTGGGCTGCATTGGTTTGGCCAGCGAACATCATCAAAGAGCAAAACACAATCGCCCATAAAAATATTTTTTTCATAGACTTATTTTTTTATTGTATAACTAATTTTATATCTTTAAAAAATAAAGTCAAAAAAGTATCACTCTATAAGAGCGATAATAGTATGTTTCTTTTTGGTATCGTCCAAAAAGAAACCAAAAAAACCTCGCATCCAGCTTTGGCATTTGATACAAAAACTAGGATTTTATGCTTAACGGCTGAAACTGGAACTCCCTTTATCACTCCACTTCGTTTCGTGCGGTCGCCCCACCATGAATAATATCATCTGTCTGCTGACAGATAATATTATTCATTCGGGGTCAATCTGCTGATTGGCCAGTTTTTCTTTGTGTTGCCAGTCGCAACACAGAACGCCTTGCAAAAATCCTGTTTTTTGGCAAATGCTCAAAGAAAGGATGCTATATGGAGGAGATTATTAAACCGCCTCGATTTCATCGAGGCGGTTTAATAATTGTTTATAAATAAATCTCTACGTAAAAACTCACACTATTAAATCTAAATTTCATTAAGTATTTGAATAATCCAATGAAAAAATCTCTGATCGGAAAGTATTTGCACAAATGATGTATTTGAATCGGGAAAGGATTCCAATAATAAATTTTATAATTATATCCTTGTAGCCAATTTTTTAAATCTTCTTCTTTTATTTTACCCTTATTTCTATAATATGGATTATTCCCATTCGGTGTAGTTAAGATGATTACCCCCCCCGTCTTTGTTGAGCATATTGTATCCTTCAATCCTTCTGTTCTATTATTCATTACTTCTATAATATTTGCTACCAGAACAACATCAAATTTTCTTTTAGCATCAAAACTAAATTCTTTACATTCAAAATTTTTGTTAGGATTATTCTTTTTCGCTTCTTTAATATCTTCTTGGTCTGTATCTACTCCAAAATAATTATTACTTTGATCTATAAAAGAAGCCAAATAACCTTGCCCACAACCAATATCTAAAACTGATTTATTTTTTATTTGTTTCAACTTTTCACAAACATAATATCTTACATCTAGATCATCGCCCCAATCAGGTTTCATGATTATGAATTTAGTTCCTTAACCTTATTTACAATAAAATCAAATGAAACTGCTCCAGTGTTTCTAAAAGCCGGTTCCCCGTTTTTGAAAAATATTAATGTTGGAATACTTCCAACGTCATATTTTGAAGCTAAATCAGGAGAATTATCAACATCAATTTTTATAACTTTAACAATTTTTTCCTGGTCAATTTTTGTTAAAATTGGCATCATTGCCTGACATGGCGGACACCATTGAGCAAAAAAATCAACAAGCACAATCTCGTTTGATTTCAAGACCTCTTGTTCAAATTGTTCAGCTTTTATTTCCATAATGTTTATTAATTATTTTTTTAAATTAAAAATTAAAACTCAAAAATTTTATTCAAGATCTATCTTTTTCAAATAAGAATAAATGCTATTTGCCGCAATTGCGCCTTCAGCAGCTGATGTTACTATCTGTCTTAATCCATTAGATCCATTACTTATATCTCCAGCTGCCCAGATTCCTGGTATATTAGTGGATTGATCTTTTTTAATATCAATATGTCCATTTTTGTCCAAAGCTACTCCAAGTTTTTCCGCTAAATCCTTTGCTGGAACTCCTCCTATTTCTATAAAAATTCCTTTGACATCAAGATTTTTGCCATCTTTCAAGACGATTGATTCTAAATTATTACCCCCTTTTAATTCTTTAATCGAATTATTGTAAAAAATTTCAATCTGAGATATTGATTCAATTTGTTTTTTTAAATCATTAGAACATTGCAATTCAGGAGCCATTACTATCAAATAAATCTTAGGACAAATATTAGCCAAATATATAGCCGCTGAAACAGCTGCATTCCCTCCGCCAACGACTGCCACTGTTTTTCCTTTGTATAGCGGTCCATCGCAAGTCACACAATAGCAAACTCCTTTTCCTAAAAATTCTTTTTCCCCAGGAATTCCAAGTTTTCTTCTTACAGTTCCCGAAGCAAAAAGTATATTTCTTGCTAAAAATATGTCATTCAAATCAGTAGTTATTTTATAAAAATCGCCATTTTTTTCTATTCCGTTTACTGTATCTATTACAATTTCCCCACCTGAATTCCTAACTGATTCTTGAATTTTTTTCGATAACTCAAAACCGCTTATTTTATTCTCGCCAGGCCAATTTTCTATGATTGTTGCTTCCGAAGCCATTCCGCCGACAGCATTGCCTATTATCAAATGGTCTATACCATACCTAGAAGCATAAATTGAAGCTGTCATTCCCGCAGGACCAGCTCCTATTATCAACAAATCATGTATTTTTTCTTCCATAATAAATTATTTGTTTTCTAAATTTCTTAAAGCTTTTATTCTTTCTTCTATTGGTGGATGTGTTGAAAAAAAATTTGCTATTTTTTCTCCTCTAAAAGGATTAGCAATAAAAAGATGCTCTGTTCCAGTATTGGCTTTTTTGAATTCAACCTTATCTTCAGAAATTTTTTCCAATGCCCTGGCTAATCCTTCAGGATATCTTGTTAAAAGCGCTCCTGTAGAATCGGCTAAGAATTCTCTTTTCCGCGATACAGAAAATTGTATCAATCTGCCGATTAAAGGAGATAAAACTATAAAAATAATAGCTACTATAGCAAGTGGACTGTTATTTCTATCATTATCTCTGTCATTATTAAAACCTCCCCTAAAAAACATTTCTCCAATAATGCTTATAACGCCTATCAAACCGACAATTACTGTTTGCAACAATATATCTTTATTTCCAATATGCGCCATTTCATGAGAAATCACTCCTTCTATTTCCGGTTTTTCCAATTTTTCCAAAAGTCCAGTAGTAACTGCTATTGCCGCATTCTTTTCATCTCTTCCAGTAGCAAAAGCGTTTATTTGCTGAGTATTAATAATATAGACTTTAGGCATCGGCAATCCCGCGGTAATAGCTAAATTTTCAACTATTCTATAAAGTTCGGGATTATCATCTTTTTTTATAGGAGTAGCCGCAAAAGAAGCCATGATAATCTTATCCGAATACCAATAAGAAAAAAAAGTTTGAAATATCGCCAAGCCAGTGGCAAAAAATAAAAAAGCATTATTACCGTAATAATAACTTATTGCCCAACCTACAGAGATTACTACTAAAGAAAACAAGGCCATTAAAAGCCATGTTTTCCTATTATTGGAATCAATTTGAGTGTAAAGAGTTGCCATTAAAATTTAACTGAAATATTTTCTCTTTCTGTTTGATTTTGTATCTCGAATAAAGACATCTTCGAGAAATTGAACATTGAAGCGATAATATTTGCAGGGAAAACATCGATCTTAATATTCAAATCTCTAACATTGGCATTATAAAATCTCCTTGATGCCTGGATTTTGTTCTCCGTATCGACAAGTTCATCTTGAAGTTGTTTAAAATTAGCTGCAGCTTTTAAATCAGGATAATTTTCGGATAAAGCAAAAATACTTTTTAACGATTGCGCGAGGTCATTTTCCGCTTTTGCCTTCTCAGGAATCCCTTGAGCTGACATCGCGGCATTTCTTGCCTGAATAACTTTCTCTAATGTCTGTTGTTCATGCGCAGCGTATCCCTTAACTGTTTCTACCAGATTCGGAATCAAATCATATCTTCTCTTCAGTTGAATATCGATATCCGACCAGGCTTCTTGCGCTCTTATTTTTAATTTTATTAAGTCGTTGTAATTAGCAATTATAAATAATGCAATTGCTAATACCAAAATTCCCAATATCAACAAAAATGACATATTTTTTGTTTGCCAACTTTCAGAATAGCTATAATTGGCAAAATTATTTTAGAAACTGACTGTTTTATAGAATTATAAAGCATAAAGAATCTTGAAACAAGATCTTACTTTAATACATCGAAGGATTCATTCCTTGATCTTTCTTGTCATCAGGCTTTTGAACAACTATTGTCTCAGTTGTAATCAATGTAGAAGCGGCTGAAACAGCATTTTCTAAACTCGATCTAATCACTTTTACAGGATCAATAACCCCTGAACCAATAAGATTTTCGAACTTGTCTGTAGCCGCATTATATCCATAATCGTCTTTTCCTTTCAAAACTTCATGAGCTATAACTTCTCCATCTTTACCAGCATTTTCAGCTATCTGAATAAGAGGCTGTCTCAAAGCTTTTTTCAAAATCTTTATTCCAAGAATTTCGTCTTGATCATCTGATTCTTCTTTAATCAATTCAGAAATCCTCAAAAGTGAGACTCCTCCTCCTGTGACAATTCCTTCCTGAACAGCTGCTTTTGTGGCATTAACCGCATCTTCTGCCTTATGCTGCTTAACTTTTTGTTCTATTTCAGTAGCAGCGCCTACTTTTATTACAGCTACGCCTCCTGAAAGTTTTGCCAGCCTTTCTAAAAATTTTTCTTTATCGAATTCTGATTGTGAATCTTCTATTTGCTTCTTAATTTGAGAAACCCTTGCTTCAATTTCTTTTTTATCCCCTTTTCCATCTATAATCGTAGTTTTTTCTTTGTCTGCCTTTACCTTTTTAGCCGTTCCCAAAGAATCAAGTTCTATTTTAGTTATATCTAATCCAATCTCTTTTGAAATAACCTTTGCTCCAGTGACGATAGCAATGTCTTCCAAAAGATCTTTTTTCCTATCTCCAAATCCTGGAGATTTTATCGCTAAAGCATTAAACCCGCCTCTTAATTTATTAACAAGCAATGTCGCTAATGCTTCTCCATCTACATCTTCAGCAATTATCACGACATCTTTTTTTCCTGTTTTAACAATTTTTTCCAAAATAGGAAGAATCGATTCGATTGATGATATTTTTTGATCTGTTATTAAAATATAAGGGTCTGTAATTTCGGCAACCATCTTTTCGGTATCAGTAACCATGTATGGAGAAATAAAACCCCTATCAAATTGTAAACCTTTAACAATTTCTTTTTCTAAACCAAGCCCTTTAGACTCTTCTACTGTTATCACTCCATCTTTTCCAATCTCCTGAATAGCATCAGCGATTAATTGTCCCATTTCAGGATCTTCGGCCGAAATAGTGGCAACTTGAGCATATTCTTCTTTACTGGATATTTCCTTCTTCATTTTATTAAGCTCTTCTATAGATTGTTTTAAAGCTTTTTTAATGCCTCGATTTAAAGCTAAGGGATTGGCTCCTGCAGCTACATTCCTTAATCCTTCTGAAATTATCGCTTGAGCAAGAATAGTAGCTGATGTCGTTCCGTCTCCGGCCATATCATTTGCCTTCTGAGCGACTTCTTTTATTATTTCAGCTCCTAAATTCTCTGATTTATCATCAAGTTCTATCTCTTTTGCTATCGAAACTCCATCATTAGTTATAACAGGCGTCCCAAATCCTCTATCCAAAATAACATTCCTGCCTTTAGGACCCAAAGTCACTTTTACCGCATTAGCAAGTTTATCAACTCCTGATTTGAGTTTTTTGCGGGCTTCTTCTGAATATAAAATATCTTTTGCCATAATAGTATTAAAATTATTTTTAAATTTTATTCTATTGTTGCTAAAATATCGGATTCTTTTGCAATCAGATATTCCTTATCATTTATCTTAATCTCATGAGGTCCATATTTGGTAAATAATACCAAATCTCCTACTTTTAATCTTATCTCAGAATATTTTCCATCTTTTCCAATCCTTCCTGGGCCTACAGCAACAACCTTTCCTTGTTCAGGTCTCTGGCTGTTTGCTCCATCAGGCAGTAAAATACCAGATTCTGTTTTTTGTTTTTGAGTCAATGGCTCTATTAAAATATTATCTGCCAATGGATTTATTTTCATAAATATTTTTATTAATTTTTTATTTTTAGCAGTCATAGCTCTTGACTGCTAAAAATATATTATCAATTTTCCAAACGCTGTCAACTTTACAAAAAAACATTTTATTTCATAAATTAAAAAACTAACTGTGCATAAAAAGCCCCTCCCCAAAATTGACTTTTAAGGCTTAAAATGGTATTTTTATTTATATTGATATGTTCCTCAGCAAGATTTTAGTTAAATCAATCTCTGCAGGAATAGCCCTATACCTATCGGCTATTTTCTTTAATATCTCAATACCAAGACTGCCTGAAGGAGTTAAAGAATTTTTATTCATATCCTTGACATTAGGCTTTATAAACTACATTATAAGACCGATATTAAAAGTTATCTCTTTCCCTTTAAACATCATCACATTCGGAATTTTCGGATTAGCGCTGAATATGGGTATAATATATCTATTAGATATGGCGTTTCCAGGATTAGAGATTAAAGGATTTTGGACGCTTCTATATACTACTGTATTGATATTAGCGTTCGATTCTCTCACAAAAAAATAAAATATGATAGATTTAAACATTTTATACATAATCCAAATAATATTAGCAGTTTTATTCTCTATAACTGTTCTTTTGCAGCAGAGAAATACTGCTTTAGGTTCAATGTTTGGCGGTTCCTCAGAAACTTATTCTACAAAGAGAGGAATCCAACAAAAAGTTTACATAGCAAGTATTATCTTTTTTATATTGTTTTTCATCAATGTCCTTCTCATCAATCATTATTCAAAATAAAGGATTAAACAATGCACAACTGGCCTAACTTCAAACAATGGATGAAACTTCCAAGTTTTTTAAATAAAAAAGAAAAAGTAACTCTTTACTCTTCTGTTGCCGTTTTTGTTTTATCATTCCTCTTTTTAGTGGTGTCTTTTTATTATTCAAACACTAAGCAAGCTCCTGCTTTCGGAGGGAAATATACTGAAGGAATAGTTGGAAAAACAGGATATATTAATCCTGTGCTTGCAAGCCGTGATATAGAAAGAGATTTGAACGAATTAGTTTTTTCCGGTCTAATGCGTTATGACAGTCAAGGAAATCTTGTAAATGATTTATTGGTCACTGACCCAGAAATAAAAGATAATGGAAGAACTTATGAAGTATATTTAAGATCAGATATTTATTTCCATGACGGTCATAAAGTAGACGCCGACGATGTTATTTTTACTATAAAAACAATCCAGGATCCGGAATATAAAAGCCCTTTAAGACCTAATTGGCTTGGCGTAACAGTAGAAAAAATTTCAGATGTTGGAATCCGCTTTAGGCTTAAAAATCCTTATCCTGATTTTAAAGAAAGGCTTACTGTAAAAATAATCCCTCAGCATATCTGGAATAATATAACTGCTTCTGAATTCTTTACATCTCCGTACAATAACAAGCAAGCTATAGGATCAGGACCTTATAAAATAAAAAAATCAGGCTTTAAAAAAGATTTCTCAAAAGTTATAGAATTGGAGGCTTACGATAAATATCACCTTCAAAAACCTTATATAAAAGAATTAACTATTTTAGTTTTTTCCGATGAAAAAGAATTAATAAAGTCAGCTAAAGCCGGGAAAATAGATGGATTCATGACTAGGCCATCGCCTGAATTAAAAATACATGGATTCAATGATTACCAATTTTTAATACCAAGATACTTCGCATTATTCTTCAATTTAAAAGACAGTGCATTCCAAAATAAAGAATTTAGACAAGCTTTAAATTATGCCACAGATAAAGATGAAATAATCAAAAAAGTCTTTGGCGGAAAAGCACAGAAAGTCGATTCTCCTGTCTTGCCTGATTTTTACGGATTCCCTGCCCCAACAAGCACATATCAATACGACATAAATAAAGCCAAGGAAATACTCTTAGGATTAAAGTATGAATATAATCAAGATGGAAAACTTTTAAAGCCAGAATCTCAAAACTTTAAATTCAAGACAAACCTGGCGCAAGGATCTATAGGAGAAGAAGTTAAAATGCTTCAAAAATGTTTAGCCCAATTCCCTGAGATATATCCTGAAGGTAAAATTACAGGAATCTTTGGAAAAGGAACAGCCGATGCTGTTTCAAAATTCCAAGAAAAATACGCCCAAGAAATACTTATTCCCAACAATCTTGAAAAGGGAAATGGAAAAGTCAAAGGATCGACTCAAGAAAAATTGAATCAAATCTGTTTTGGCGATCCAAACCAAAGCAGAGAGGTTAAACTCACGGTTTACACCACCAAAACAAGCAACTATCAAAACGATTATCTAAGCGAAACTGCTCAAATAATAAAAGAGCAGTGGGCAAAAATCGGAATTGATTTAGAAGTAAAAGCCGTAGCCACTTCTCCAACTGAAAAAAGCTTAGAAATAGATATAATAAGACCAAGGGCTTATCAAACCCTAATTTTCGGATATGCTCTAAAAATGATGCCTGATCCATTCCCTTTTTGGCATTCTAGCCAATCGCAGGATCCTGGTTTCAATCTTTCACTATATGACAATAAAGCCGTGGACAAAATTTTGGAACAATTAAGAGAAGAAGAAAATGATTTTTCAAAAACTGAAAAATATGAAAAATTACAAGAATTGATTTCTCAAGACGCGCCCTGTGTATTTCTTTATAATCCTCAAAACTCTTACATTGTCGACCAAAAAATAAAAGGCATAGAGAATGGGAAAGGAGCAGATCTTTCCAAAAGATTTTCTAATGCCTCGTCTTGGTACATAAAAACTAAGAGAATCTGGAAATAAAAAATAAAATATGAATCCAAAAATTGAAAAACTAGATTCTTACGTCCTTAAAACTTTGGATACTCTTTCGGAATGGAAGTATCCTGAAATCGATATTCCTAAAAGTGATTACAATGTATTCATGGGTAGTGGATCAGGAGCTTGTATTGCTGAACTTTTCACTAAAAAATTCGGAGGCATATTTTTAAAAGCTCACGATTACAAAGATTTCTTGCAAAGAGGAATAGAAAAAAGCTGGAAATCAATAAATATCGTAAGCGCTTCTGGAGGAAAAGACGCAGTCAATATGGCAAAACTCTGCAAAGACATGGGATATGATGTTAATTTGATAACTTGCAATCCTAATCCTCCTTGCAAAGAATTAGTCAAAAAAATATTCTTGTTTCCATCTTTTTCCGACCCGCCGACTTACAATGTAAGCACGTATTTTTCCATGATCCACTGGCTTTTCAACGAAGATATTCAAGAAATAAAAATTTTCTTATCGCAAATAAAAAAAATAAATCTTAGAAAATATAAATACATATTTTTTGTAAGCGATGATAAATTCGCATCGATTGCGCAAATGGGTTATCGCAAAATCGGAGAAAGCCTCCAAGGATTAGGCGCAAATGGAGAAGGAAGTTCCCAAGCAGCCCACGGAGTGATTCTCCAACCAAACAAGAACAGACTTGTCATAAGACTTAACTGCGATTTTCCTGTCTCTGGAAATGTGACAGATATAAAAATTAATTCATATTTGGGTCTTTTATCTGCTGTTTATTATATTATTGGTCAAAACCAAAAAGATAGCGATATAAAAAATACTCTTGACCAATACGCTAAAACAGTAAAGCATAACAATTGGCAACTAAGTGAAAGACAATAATACTAAAAAGCCTTCGTGGCGGAATTGGCATACGCGTACGATTCAGGTTCGTATTCCGTAAGGATTGTGGGTCCGACTCCCACCGAAGGCACAACTAAAAAACTATGATACAAGATAAAAAAAATTCTCCAAAGGAGAATAATTTAAAAATTGTTTGCCTTGGAGGCTTAGGAGAAGTCGGTGAAAACATGACTCTCTTCGAATACCAAGGGAAAATTTTAATATTAGATATCGGTCTTATGTTCCCAGGAGAAAACATGCCTGGAGTCGACTGCGTCATTCCTAATATAGAATATTTAAAAGGAAGAGAAAAAGATATTGTCGGAGTGCTTTTTACTCATGGTCACTATGATCATATAGGAGCAGTCCCCTATATAATGAATAAAATATGGAGACCGGAATTGCCCATCTATGCCAGCGCTCTTACCAAGGCAATAATTTTAAAAAGACAAGAAGAGGTTCCAAATCAACCTAAACTTAATATAAATACTATAAAAGATGGGGATAAAATAAATCTTTTTCCATTCTCAATAGAATTCTTTCATCAAGCCCATACAATACCAGATAATTTAGGAATGGTTATAAAAACTCCTTTAGGAAATATAGTCCATACTTCTGATTTTAAATTCGATGCCAACCCTATTTATGATAAACCAACAGATTTCCAAAAGTTGAAGTTGATTGCGCAACAAGGCGTTTGGATTTTGATGTCTGATTCAACAGGAGCTGAAGAAGAAGGCCATTCACTTTCCGAAGAAACAATAATGAAAAATCTTGAAACGATTTTCAAGCAATCAAAAGGAAAAATTGTAGCTTCAAGTTTCGGTTCTTTAATAAACAGAATTCAACAAATAATAACTTTGTCTGAGAAGTATGGGAGATATGTCGCGATTGATGGAAACACAATGAAAACCAATATTGAAATTTGCAGAAATTTAAAATATGTAAAAATCAAAAAAGATACCATAATCCCGGCAAAAAAACTCAGTTCTTATCCTCCAGAAAAAATAACTTTAATCTGCACAGGAGCCCAAGGCGAAGAAAAAGCTGTTTTAGCAAGAATTGCTTCTGGAGAATATCCTAATCTAAAAATAGATCCTAAAGATACTGTAATTTTCTCCTCTTCAACTGTCCCAGGCAATGAGAGAACAGTGCAGGCTTTAAAAGATGAATTTTTCAGACAAAAAGCAGAAGTCTATCATTATAAAATGATGGATATTCACGCATCAGGACATGCCAGACAAGAAGAATTGAAAGAAATGATTTCTATAATGAAACCTAAATTCTTTTTCCCTGTGCATGGACAATTCTCAATGCTTGCTTC
>Ga0116156_10001800_pt1 | contig 20188 bp, 17 predicted proteins | sample AD_UKC045_MetaG_FD_89891 | JGI IMG/M metagenome (GOLD analysis project Ga0116156, IMG submission 89891) | Active sludge microbial communities of municipal wastewater-treating anaerobic digesters from USA - AD_UKC045_MetaG | ecosystem: Engineered > Bioreactor > Anaerobic > Digestate | place: USA... | reverse complement strand
GCGGCCAGGCCATCGGCTTTCACGACGATCGGCGCGCCTTTCGCACGCACGAACGCGAGCGCGGCCTCGACATCGGTATGCACTTCATAGAACGCGGTGGGAATGCCGTGCCGTTGCAGGAAGTCCTTCGCGTAGGCCTTGCTGCCTTCCAGCTGCGCGGCGGCGGCGGTGGGTCCGAAGATGCGATGGCCGGCAGCGCGGAAGCGGTCGACCACGCCCGCCACCAGCGGCACTTCCGGGCCGACAAGGGTCAGCGCGATGCCCTCGCGCTCGACCAGCGCGAGCAGGCCGTCGATGTCGGTGGCCTTGACCGCCACGTTGCGGCACTTCGCTTCGGTCGCGGTGCCGGCATTGCCCGGCGCGACCAGGACTTCGGAGACGCGCGGCGATTGCGCCAGCTTCCACGCCAGCGCGTGTTCGCGGCCACCGGAACCGATGACGAGGAGTTTCATGGGGAGCCGTCCGGCGTGTTGGGGGGGAGTGCCGCGCGCGAGCGCACGTGGCGCCAGGTGACCACCGACAGGGTTACCAGGGTCAGCGGCATGACCACCGCCTGCATGACGAGCCGGAAGTCGTCCAGCGAGGCGTGGCTGGACGCCGCCATCAACAGGTAGGCGGTGTAGGCCACGTAGTAACCCACGAACAGCGCGCCTTCCCAGCGCCGGATGCAGTGGCCGACGAAAAATATGGGAAGGCAGGCGACCGCGACCGCGGTCATCACCGGTAGGTCGAAGCGCAGGGCGGTCGGTGCGACCGGGATACCGTCGCCGGCGACCAGCGCGGTGCCGCCGAGCACCAGCAGCAGGTTGAAGATGTTGCTGCCGACGATGTTGCCGACCGCAAGGTCGCGCTGGCCGCGCAGGGATGACAGCAGGGAGGTGGCGATCTCCGGCAGCGAGGTGCCGATCGCGACCACGGTCAGGCCGATCACCAGGTCGCTGAGCCCCAGCGCGCCCGCGATCGCCGTCGCTGCCTGCACCAGCAGGCGCGCGCCGGCCACAAGCAGCGCAAGGCCCGCGGCCATCAGCAGCAACTGGCGCAGGGTGCCCGGCCGCGCCTCGGTATCGGCATCGACCTCGCCCAGTTGCGGGTCTTCGGGCACCTGCTCGGGATGCCGTCGCGCCATCCCGACCAGGAACAGGATGTAGGCGATCGCGGCGGCGACCAGCATACCGCCCTCCCAGCGCGCGATGCGGCCATCCAGCGCCATCGCGAACACCAGCAGCGAGGCACCGATCATCAGCGGGACGTCCAGCCACACCAGTTGCCGGTGCACCACCAACGGCGTCACCAGCGCCACCAGCCCGAGGATCAGCAGGACGTTGGCGATGTTGCTGCCAACGATGTTGCCCAGAGCAAGGTCGGGGGTTCCCGCCAGCGCGCCGCCCACACTGATCGCCAGTTCCGGTGCGCTGGTGCCGATCGACACCACAGTCAGACCGACCACGATCGGCGTCAGGCCCAGCGCGAGCGCCAGGCGCGAGGCGCCCCGTACCAGCAGGTCCGCGCCCAGCAGGAGCAGGGCCAGCCCGCCCAGGAACGTCAGGAGCAACATCGTGGCGCGCCTTCGCCGGTCAGTGGCGGAAGTGGCGGATGCCGGTGAACACCATCGCCAGGCCGTGTTCGTCGGCGGCGGCGATCACTTCGGCATCGCGCATCGAACCGCCCGGCTGGATCACGGCCTTGATCCCGGCTTCGGCGGCGGCGTCGATGCCGTCGCGGAACGGGAAGAACGCATCGCTGGCCATCACCGAGCCTTCCACCTGCAGGTTGGCATCGTGCGCCTTGATGCCTGCGATGCGCGCGGAATACACCCGGCTCATCTGCCCGGCGCCCACGCCGATCGTACGGTTTTCCTTGGCGTACACGATGGCGTTCGACTTGACGAACTTCGCCACCTTCCAGGCGAACAGCAGGTCGGCGAACTGCGCCTCGGTTGGTGCCAGTTTCGTCACGACCTTGAGGTCGTCGCGCGTGATCACGCGGTCATCGGCGGTCTGCATCAGCATCCCGGAGCCGACGCGCTTGGTGTCGATGAAGCCGGGCGAGGGCTTCGCCATCGGGATGCGCAGCACGCGCACGTTGGCCTTCTTGCGGGCGTACTCGAGCGCGCCGTCCTCGTAGTCGGGGGCGATCAGCACCTCGACGAACTGGCGGTCGAGGATCGCCTTGCAGGTCGCCGCATCGAGTTTCGTGTTGAACGCGAGGATGCCGCCGAAGGCCGACGTCGGGTCGGTGGCATAGGCGAGCTCGTAGGCATCGCCGCAGGCCGCGCCGACCGCCACGCCGCAGGGATTGGCGTGCTTGACGATGACGCAGGCCGGCGCGTCGAACTGGCGCACGCATTCCCAGGCGGCGTCGCTGTCGGCGATGTTGTTGTAGCTGAGTTCCTTGCCTTGCAACTGGGTGAAGGTGGCGAGCGAGCCGGGTGCCGGCCACAGGTCGCGGTAGAACGCCGCCTGCTGGTGCGGGTTCTCGCCGTAACGCAGGTCCATCACCTTGACGAAATTGCCGTTGGCCTGCGCGGAGAACTGCGCATGGCTGCCGTCCTCCTGCTTGGCGGACAGGAAGTTGCTGATGCAGGCGTCGTAGAAGGCGACGTTGTCGAACGCGGCCACCGCCAACGCGAAGCGGGTCTTCGCCGACAGCGTGCCGGCGCTGGCATTCAACTCGTCGACGATGCCGGTGTATTGCGCCGGATCCGTGGCCACCGCGACGCGGGCGAAATTCTTGGCCGCGCTGCGCAGCATCGCCGGGCCGCCGATGTCGATGTTCTCGATTACGTCCTCGAACGTGCTCGACGGATCCATCGACACCTTCGCGAACGGATACAGGTTCAGCACCAGCAGGTCGATCGCGTCGATGCCGTGCTCGGCCATCACCGCATCGTCGATGCCTGCGCGCCCCAGCAGGCCGCCGTGCACCTTCGGGTGCAGGGTCTTGACCCGCCCGTCCATCATTTCCGGGAAGCCGGTGTGCTCGCTGACGTCCTTGACCGCCAGGCCGGCATCGCGCAACGCCTTGGCGGTGCCGCCGGTGGAGAGCAACTCCACGCCGCGCGAGGCGAGCGCTTTCGCGAGGTCGAGCAGGCCGGTCTTGTCGGACACGGACAGCAGGGCGCGGCGAATGACCACGGACGGACCTTCGGACAGGTTGGTGGTCATGCGGGGGTCGCGCGGTGGGGAACGCGGATTATAGGCCGTGCGAGCGTGCCGGTGCCCTTGTGGGAGGGGCTGAAGCGCCTCCCACAAAAGCGGATATCGATGGCGTCAGGACGACAGCCCGTAATCCTTGAGCTTCTTGCGCAGTGTGGCGCGATGGATGCCCAGCATCGACGCGGCGCGGCTCTGGTTGCCGTCGCAGTGGCGCAGCACTTCCGCGAACAGCGGGATTTCCAGCTCGCGCAGGGCGATGTTGTAGAGGTCGTCGGTGTCGCAGCCGTCGAGGTCGCGCAGGTAGCGGCGCACGGACGTGGCGACATGGTCGCGCAACGGCGCGCGGCTGGCGTCCTGGCGGTCGGCGGAAACGTTCAAGCGGGAGCCCCTCGGTGCGGCCGCATCGGCTTGGCCTCGATGCGGGGGAGCGAGTCTAGCGCGAAGGATGGCGAGGCGTGAGTGCGTCGCCGCATTCATCGCGAAAAAAATGTCGCGTGCGCCGAGGCAGTCCGTCGCGGTCGCCGCTCAGTCGAACCTTCTCAATCGAACCTGAAGTCGAAGGCAACCACGTTCGGCGCCGGCTCGACGATGTCGAACGCCAGTTGCGAGGCCTGTCCCGGTGCCAGAAGCGTCGAGGACGGCGCATCGCCCAGGTAATCGCGCGGCAGGAAGCGGCGCGCGCCCAGGGTGCGATTGTCCGCATCCGACAAGGTGAGGACCAGGGCTGGCCACGCCTGCGCCCAGCGCGCGTCGTTGCGGAAACTGGCCTGCACGCGCAGCACCCCGGGATGTTGCGGCACCGCGATGACGTCGCGCGCCAGCATCGTGAACGCCGTCGGTTCGCGCCACGGCGGCAGGCTGCAACGGGCGACGTCGCAGGCGGCCACGACCAGCGGCCGCCACTGCGCGTTGGCGGCCAGCACGGCGCGTTCGCCGAAGAACAATTGGCCTGCCAATGCCAGCACGAGCACCGCGAGTGCCAGCCATTCGCCACGGCGGCGCGTGGCGGCGGGCGCATCGCGCAGGGCGAAACTCGGGGTCCGGCTCATGCGCTCACCGGCCGCGCGTTGCGCACGCCCTCGATGCGCATCCAGTCGTCCTCGCGCGCCACGCGCAGGGCGTCGAACCACGGGGCGAAGCGGAGCAGCAGATCGTCTTCCTGTCCCGCCAGGATCCCCGACATCGCGATGCGGCCCGTGGGCGCGGTGCGCGCCGCCAGCGTCTCCGCCAGTGCATCCAGCGCGGACGCGAGGATGTTGGCGACGACCACCGGATAGGTCGCGGCCGGTTCGTCCGCGGGCATGAAGGTATCGATGCGGACGCCGTTGCGTTCGGCGTTGTCTGCGGTGGCGATGATCGCCTGCGGATCGTTGTCGACGCCGATGGCGCGCGCGGCGCCGAGCTTCATCGCGGCCAGCGCCAGGATGCCGCTGCCACAACCGAAGTCGAGCACGTCGCGGCCCTGCAACGCGCCCTCCGTCGCCAGCCCATCGAGCCAGCGCAGGCACAGCGCCGTGGTCGGGTGCGTGCCGGAGCCGAAGGCCAGGCCGGGATCCAGGCGGATGACCGCGGCGCCGGGCGTATCCGCCTCGCCGGGAAGGTCATGGTTCCAGGGCACGATCCAGGTGCGCGCGCCGAACTGCATCGGCTGGAACTGGTCCATCCACGCGCGTTCCCAGTCCTGGTCTTCGACCGTCTCGAAGCGCACCTTCGACCAGTCCAGGCCGGGATCGAAGGACTCCATCGCCGCCAGCAGGACGAGTCCGTCGGTCTCGGCCGGGAACAGTGCGGTGATCGTCATCTCGTCCCACAGCGGGATCTCGCCCACGCCAGGTTCGAAGATCGCCTGCTCGTCGGCATCGTCCAGGTGCGCATCCTGCAGGCTCACCGCGAGCGCGCCGACGTCCTCGAGCGTGCGCTCGTAGCGGGGCTGGTCGGTTTCGCTGCAGGGCAGGGTCAGTTGCAGGTAGGGCATGGCGGCAAGTATTGGCCATCGCGGCCGCGGCGGGAATGGCCGGCGTGCTCAGGCCTCGTGCAATTCCTGCGCATGGCGGGCCACGATCCATGCCTGCCGGCGGTGCAGGATGCGCACCCCGCCGACCAGGTAGTTGAGGCTGAAGAGCAGGGTCAGCCCGATCAGCAGCAGGTGCCAGCCGCGGTCGATGAAGGCGTGGGGATAGGCATGCACGAGCCACCAGGCCAGGCCCTGGAACGCGACTGCGGCCGGCATCATGAAGCGGGTGTTGACCCGTTGGTCGCGCAGGATGTCGCCCAGCAGGGCCTGTTCGTCCGCGGTGCCGAAGTCCGCGGCATGCGCGCGCACCACCCGCGTGTCGTAGGCGTAAAGCCCCCAGACCGCCACCGCGTACAGCGTGTTGAGCGCGAACCAGCGCTCCGGATGGGCGACCTGGCTGAGCGCCACCGCCTCCAGCAACGTGGCGCCGAAATAGACGAAGGTGTGGCCGAACTCGAGTGGCCAGCCGATGAAGGACAGCGTGTGCACCAGCGCGCGCGACCAGAAGATCAGCACCACCAGCAGGCCGGTCAGCACGTACGGCCACGCCTGCCATTGCAGTTGCACCAGCGGCTCGACGCTGGCGGCGGCCAGCACGCCCAGGGCCAGGCCCTGGATGATGCTGATGAGGGTCAGCTCGATGTTGACGACGGCCGCATCCAGCGCCCGCTTCGCGCCGGAACGCGCCGAGGCCGGTGGCCCGTCCTGCACGGCGTCGCGTGCTGTCGTCTGCGGCATGGCGGCTTGCCCGGTGGCCTGCCGCCATGGTCGCCGCGCAGGCACGCGGCGACAAGCCCGCTGGCGATCAGCCGCCCAGGATGCCCTTCAGCAGGCCCTTCATGCCCGGCTTCTTCTGTGGCTGCTGTTGCTGGTCCTCGCCGTCCCCGTCATCCATTTGCTGCATGCCGCCGAAATCCAGGCCGAGGATCGCGGTGGCGCTGGAACGTGCGCGCAGGCGGACGCTCCATTCCGGGTTCCACGGCTGCTTGGGATCCGCCGGCTTGGGCGGGTAGGTGATCCAGCTCTCGGGGCCATAGGCGGTCATGCTGAGCATGCCGGGCATGGTCGCCTGCTGGCCTTCCACGTTGGAGGCACCCGAGAAGATGCCCTTGGGAATGGTGCAACTGGTCGCGGTCGAGGCCAGCAGGACCTTCTGCTTCAGCCATTTGTCCAGCTGGCCGGCGCTGAGGTTGGTATGCAGGTCCTGGCCGGCACCGGGGACTTCGGCGCTGCTCCAGAGCGTCATCGCGTAGGAATTCTCCCCCAGCACCTGCATGTGCATGCCGGTGATGTGGTAACCGCGGGCGCGCTCGACCATGGGCCAGCTCAGGCCAATCGCGTCGGTCGCCTCGCCCTGCGTGCGCAACGCGAGCTTGGGCATGAAATCCGCGTTTTCCTGGACCTGGAACTGCATCGAGGCGGGGATGCCGTCACCGGTGATCCGGTGGTCGCCGGCGAGGCGCGCGCCGTTCGGCACCTGCTTGCCGTGCTTGCGATTCGGCCAGTACACCCAGCCCGGTTTCAGGTCGATGTCGCGATCCTGCACCGGGATGGTCTTCGAGAGGCTGCCGCTCTGCTGGAAATCGACCCCCTGCATGCTACCCATCGGGTTGTTGGGGTCGATGCTCTTGTTGCCGCCCTTGATCGTGAAGGAGGCGACCTTGGGCTGGCCCTTGCGCACGCTGGCACCGCAGCCCCAGTACTCGGTGATCTTGATGGTCACGTCCGGGATCTTGCCGGGCGGCGTGCTGCCTTCGGTCGGTTTGCTCGGGTCGATCGGGATCAGGGTCAGCGACTTTCCGAGCTTGAGTCCGCCCGGGATCTGGTCGGCCGCCTCGATGCCCGGCTTGAGGCTGTTGTGCAGGGCGATGTCCAGGTACTGCCCGGTCATGCCGCCAGCGCGCGTGGTCGGATACGTCGGCTTGCCGGTGTCGGCGCCGCCCATGCGGCGGGCCATGAAGCCGCCGAGGCCCCCCATCATCCCGCCCATGTCCGGCATCCCGGCCATGTTGTGGGTGAGCACGTCGATGTAGAGGTTGGTCGGCGGGTTCTTGCCCTGCTGGCTGGAGGCGGGCAGGGCGACGAGGGTGGCGGCGAAGGCGAGGTACAGGGCGTGGCGGCGTTGCATGGCGGCTCCGGACGACGGGTCGATACCCACAGTAAAGCGGAAAATCGGCCCCGAAGCGGTCACGCCACCTCGGCTCAGAGGATCGACAGCGCTTTTTCCTTGCGCTCGGCCAGGCGCTTTTCCAGGTAATGGATGTTCTGCCCACCCTGGGCGAAACCGCCGTCGGCCAGGATGCGCTGCTGCAGCGGCACGTTGGTCTTGATGCCGTCCACCACCATTTCGCTCAGGGCCACGCGCATGCGCGCGATCGCCTGCGCGCGGTCGGCGCCGTGGACGATGAGCTTGCCGATCATCGAGTCGTAGTTCGGCGGCACGCGGTAGCCTTCGTAGATGTGCGAATCGACGCGCACGCCCGGGCCGCCCGGCGAATGGAAGTGGCTGACCAGGCCCGGCGAAGGCATGAAGGTGTCCGGGTCTTCCGCGTTGATGCGGCACTCGATCGCGTGGCCCTTCAGCACCACATCCGACTGCTTGATCGAGAGCTTGTGGCCAGAGGCGATCAGCAACTGTTCGCGGACCAGGTCGATGCCGGTGACCAGTTCGGTGACCGGATGCTCGACCTGGATGCGGGTGTTCATTTCGATGAAGTAGAAGCGGCCGTCTTCGTACAGGAATTCGAAGGTGCCGGCGCCGCGATAGCCGATGCGCAGGCAGGCGTCCACGCAGACCTTGCCGATCTCCGCGCGTGCCTGCTCGGTGATGCCGGGCGCGGGCGCTTCCTCGACCACCTTCTGGTGGCGGCGCTGCATCGAGCAGTCGCGCTCGCCCAGGTGGATCGCGTTGCCCTGGCCGTCGGCCAGCACCTGGATCTCCACGTGGCGCGGGTTCTCCAGGAATTTCTCCATGTAGACCATGTCGTTGCCGAACGCGGCCTTGGCTTCCTGCTTGGTCGTGCTGATGGCGTTGGCCAGCGCGGCCTCGGTCTGCACCACGCGCATGCCGCGTCCGCCACCACCGCCGGCGGCCTTCACGATCACCGGGTAGCCGATCTCCGCGGCGATGCGGATGTTGGTGGCGGCGTCGTCGCCGAGCGGGCCGCCGCTGCCGGGCACGCAGGGCACGCCGGCGGCCTTCATCGCGCGGATCGCCTCGACCTTGTCGCCCATCAGGCGGATCGTGTCGGCCTTCGGCCCGATGAAGACGAAGCCGGACTGCTCGACACGCTCGGCGAAGTCGGCGTTCTCGGAGAGGAAGCCGTAACCGGGGTGGATCGCCTGCGCATCGGTCACCTCGGCGGCGGCGATGATCGAGGCCATGTTGAGGTAGCTCTCGCTGGACGGCGCCGGGCCGATGCAGACGGATTCGTCGGCCATCGCCACGTGCTTGAGGTTGCGGTCGACGGTGGAATGCACGGCGACCGTGCGGATGCCCAGCGCGTGGCAGGCGCGCAGGATGCGCAGCGCAATTTCGCCGCGGTTGGCGATGACTACTTTATCGAGCATCGTGGTTTCTCAATGTGTTCGCTCGTCCGGCCCGCCGGCATGCAGGCCGGCGGGCGTTCGCAGGCTCGCGCCGTCGGCGCTCGAAAGCCCTGCTCACCCAATCACGAAGAGGGGCTGGTCGAACTCGACCGGCTGCCCGCTTTCGCACTTGATCGCCAGCACGGTGCCGGAGACGTCGGCCTCGATCGGATTGAACATCTTCATCGCCTCGATGATGCCCAGGGTCTCGCCGGCCTTGACCGCCTGGCCCACGCTGACGAAGGCCGGCTTGTCCGGCGAGGGGCTGGCGTAGAAGGTGCCGACCATCGGCGCGCGCACCACGTGGCCGGGCGGGAGGTCGCTGTGCGGCTTGTGCGACCCACCGGTGGCGGCCTCCGACGGCGAATGCATCGGCATCACCGGTGCTGGCGCCGCGGGTGCGGGCGCCGACACCTGCTGCACTGCCGGCGCGGAGGCCTGCATGTAGCCGCCACCCTTGGGGACGCGCGCCAGGCGCACGGATTCCTCGCCCTCCTTGATCTCGATTTCGGCCAGGTTGGATTCTTCCAGCAGGTCGATCAGCTTCTTGATCTTGCGCAGGTCCATGGAACGGTCCTCTTGGGTCAGGCCGCGAGCCGCGCAAGCGCGGCATCGAGGGCGTAGCGATAGGAATCGGCACCGAACCCGCAGACCACGCCGACCGCCTTGTCGCTGAAATAGCTGTGCTGGCGGAACGGTTCGCGGGTGTGCGGGTTCGACAGGTGGATCTCGATGAAGGGGATGGCGACGGCGGACAGCGCGTCGCGCAGGGCGACCGAGGTATGGGTGAAGGCGGCCGGGTTGAACAGGATGAAGGCGGTGCCGTCCAGGCGGGCGGCGTGGATGCGTTCGATCAGCACGTGCTCGGCGTTCGACTGCAGCGATGCCAGTGCGTGGCCGGCGGCGTTGGCGCGGCTTGCCAGGTCGGCATCGATGTCGGCCAGGGTCGTGCGCCCATAGACCTCCGGCTCGCGGGTGCCGAGCAGGTCGAGGTTGGGGCCATGCAGGACCAGCAGTTGCGCCATCGACAAAGCACGTCGGAACGGGTGCGCAGTGTCGCGCAGGCCGGTGATGCTGTCCAGTTCGGCGAACTTTCGTCGGATTCCAGAATTTTAAGCGCTTGTTTGAGCGAAGGCTCTAAATGCCTGATTCAGCACGCACAGCCCTGACGGGCCGGCGGGTATGTCCAACCGCTCCGTCCAGTCATCCAGGACTGAGTCGCGGCCGCGGGCCCGTCGCTACGCGCCTCCCCCGGCCCAGCGGCGCGCCGCTGGGCGTTCGTCCGGGCGCGCGGCAGTGCCGCGCAAGCGGCCCGTGCTCACCCATGGCCCGCTTTGCACATGCCCGCCGGCCCGTCAGGGCCGTGCCCAGGCTGCGATGTCCTGCCGATGTTCAAAAGGCCCGATCTTCGTCTTGAGCACCCGGCCCTCCGCCGAAACCAGCACCGAGTAGGGCAGCACCCCTGCTGGATTGCCAAGGCGGACGCCTGCGTCGGCGGGGCCGGGGGCGTCGATCAGGTTCGGGTAGGTGACGCCAAGGCGCTCCAGCATGGCCTGGGTCGGCCCCGGATCATCCAGCGCGATGCCGACGACTTGCGTGCCGTTAGCGCCTTGTTGCGCGGAGAATGCTTCCAGCTCCGGCATTTCCTGCAGGCAGGGCGCGCACCAGCTGGCCCAGAAGTTGACCAGGGTGGTCCTGCCGGCCCAGGCCTTGGGGAGCTCGGTTTTCGTTCCCTCGAGTGTCGCGAGCGCGAATGCCGGCACGATGTCTCCACGTTTGGCGACGATCACGCCCGCAGGTGGCGCTGGCGCCTTCGCATCGAGGACCGCGCCGAGCACGCGCTGGCCGGGCTCGGTGCCGGCCAGGCGCCGGGCGATGGTCGGCTCGAAGTACAGGCTGGCGGCCGCACCGGCCATCGCGGCCAGCAAGGCCACCGCCACGATCGTCCTGTTGGAGGCCATCAGCGGGCGGCCGCGGCCTGGGCCAATGCGTCTTCGGCCATGCCAGGGGTCAGGATCACCGGCAGGATCCGGCCTTCGCCACCGTTCGCCGGGTACACCACGTAGAGCGGCACGCCGACAGCCTTGTGGCGTTCCAGATAGGCGGTGATCGCCGGATCGACATCGGTGTAGTCGCCGACCATGTAGACGGCATTGGCGTTGTCGAGTGCGGTTCGGAAACCCTCACGCGCGAACACCACCTTCTCGTTTGCCTTGCAGCTGACGCACCAGTCCGCGGTCATGTTGACGAAGACCACGCGGCCCTGCGCCCGCAGGTCGGCCAAGGCCTGCTCCGAGAACGCCGTGCTGGGCACGCCGGCATGCGTTTGCGTGGTCGCCGCCTGCGGTTTCTGCAGGGCATGGAGCTGGACCATGGGCCAGGCGATGCCGAGCAAGGCGAGCGCCGCGACCAGCTGCCAATGGCCGCTGCCGCCGCTGCGGCCACGGGTCCAGGCCCAGGCGGCGAATGCCAACAGGATCGCGGCAACCCCCAAGTGCCAGACGGCGTCGGCACCGCGCAGCGACGCCAGCACGAACAGCAGCCACGCGGCGGTGGCGTACATCGGGAACGCGAGCACCTGCTTCAGCGTTTCCATCCATGCGCCGGGCTTGGGCAGCAGGCGCGCGAACGCTGGCACGAAGCCGATCAGCAGGAACGGCAGCGCCAGGCCCAGGCCCAGCATCAGGAACACCAGCATCCCGCCGACGGTGGGTCCGGTGAACGCGTAGCCCAGCGCCGCGCCCATGAACGGTGCCGTGCACGGCGTGGCCAGCACGACCGCCAGCACGCCGGTGAAGAAGTCGCCGGACACGCCGTCGCGCTGGACCAGCGCGCTGCCACGCTGGCCGATGCCGACATTCGCGTACCACAGCCCGGACAGGCTCAGGCCGAAGCCGAATACCACCAGCCCCAGCACTGCGACCACCAGCGGCTGCTGCAGCTGGAAGCCCCAGCCCAGCGCCAGCCCGGCTTTGCGCAATGCCAGCGCGAGCGCGCCCAGCGCGGCGAAGCTGGCCAGCACGCCGGCGGTGTAGGCCAGGGCTTGCCTGCGCGCGCGCTGCTGGCTTTCACCCCCCTGCGCCAGCGAGAGCGCCTTCAGCGACAGCACCGGCAACACGCAGGGCATCAGGTTGAGGATCAGGCCGCCGAGCAGGGCGAGAACCAGCGATGCCAGCAGCCCGCGGGTCTGTTGCGGCGGCGGTGGCGTGCGCCCTGCGTCGTTTGCAGGCGCGGCGGTGTCGGCCGAGGTCGCCGTGGCGATGGGCGCGTCGCTTGCGCTGCCCGGGTCGACGGCGCCGTCGGCGGCGGCCGTGGTGATGGTCGGTTCGGTCGCGGCGGCCGGCGGCGTGATCGTCCCCGCGGGCAGCGACACCGCCAGCCGGCGCGTCATCGGTGGATAGCAGATGCCGCCGTCCTGGCAGCCCTGCAGGCCCAGGACCAGCGTGCCCCTGGCGGCAGCCGCCACCGTCCGCGCCACCGGCACCGGGATCTCGACCTGGTCGAAATACACCGCGACATTGCCGAAATGTTCGTCGCGATACGGCTGCGCCTTCGGCAGTTTCGCGGCTGGCGGCAGCGTGGCGGACACACCGTTGCCGGCATCGAGTCGCAGCGAGAGCTTGTCGCGATACAGGTAATAGCCGCGCGCCGGCGTGAGCCGCAGGAGCAGCGTATTGCCGTCGATGGCGATGACTTCGCTGGTGAAGGCCTGTTCGACCGGCAGCGGCAAGGCGTCGGTGGCACCGGCATCGGCACCGCCCACGCCGAACAGCCCGCCCTTCCTGTTGCCGAGCCCGAAACCGCCCGCATCGTCCCCCGCCTCGCCCGGCAGGATGACCTTCAGCGTGCGGGTCTGCGGCGGATAGCAGACGCCGGCATCCGCGCAGCCCTGGTATTTCACGGTCAGGATGGCAGCGGTCGCGCCGGCGCCCGGGATACCGGTCAGCGTGCCGACCAGTTGTTGGCGGTAGGTTTCGACGTCGCCGAAGAACTCGTCGCGGTACTTCTTGCCGGTGGGCAGGGCCAGCGTCGCGTTGGCGAAGGCGGCATCCGCCTTGACCGAGGTGCGGTGCCGGTACAGGTAGTAGCCGTCGGCGATCTGCCAGCGCACGTCGATGCGGTCGCGGGCGGTGGCCTGCGCCGACAGGACGAAGACCTCGTCGACCGGCGGCAAGTCGATGTCTGCGGCGGCGGCCGGCAAGGCGGCCAGCAGGGCGAGGGCGGCCAGCCAGCGACGCAGGCGGTTGGGAAGTGCGGTCATCGGATGAGTTTACCGGGCGGGGTCGGCGGGACACCCGCGGCCGCTGGCTGCGCCGGGGTGCGGCTTCGACCGCGCAGCGGTCCGCGGGTTCACGCGGATTTCGCCTCCCCCCTTGAAAGGGTTGGGCGCTGCCCCATCTCCGTGGCATCCCGGGTTCGCCCGGTTTTCTCGTCCGCGGTTTGGCACTCGCCTTGGGCGACTGCTAAAATCGCCGGGTTTTCCCCTGTCAATCAACCATTTACCGAGGTTGCCATGTCCAACATCAAGCCGCTGTACGACCGCGTGGTCATCAAGCGCATGGAAGAAGAGAAGTTGTCCGCCGGCGGGATCGTGATCCCGGATTCGGCCACCGAGAAGCCGATCAAGGGCGAAGTCATCGCCGTCGGCGGAGGCAAGGTGCTGGACAACGGCCAGCTGCGCACCCCGCAGGTGAAGGTCGGCGACAAGGTCCTGTTCGGCAAGTACAGCGGCACGGAAGTGAAGCTGGACGGCACCGACCTGCTGGTGGTCAAGGAAGACGACATCTTCGCGATCCTCTGATCGCGCGTCGTTTTCGTTGCTGGCGGGTTCCGGCCCGCCATCGAAACATCCCCAATCCTGAGCGGCGGGTCGAAGCCCGCCCCACACATTCGAGGTAATTCCCCATGGCTGCAAAAGACATTCGTTTCGGCGAAGACGCACGCGCCAAGATGGTGCGCGGCGTCAACGTGCTCGCCAATGCCGTCAAGGCCACCCTGGGCCCGAAGGGCCGCAACGTCGTGCTGCAGAAGAGCTTCGGCGCGCCGACGATCACCAAGGACGGCGTGTCCGTCGCCAAGGAAATCGAGCTGGCCGACGCCTTCGAGAACATGGGCGCGCAGATGGTGAAGGAAGTCGCGTCCAAGACCTCCGACAACGCCGGTGACGGCACCACCACCGCGACCGTGCTGGCGCAGGCGTTCATCCGCGAGGGCATGAAGGCGGTCGCCGCCGGCATGAACCCGATGGACCTGAAGCGCGGCATCGACCAGGCGGTCAAGGCCGCCGTCGGCGAACTGAAGTCGCTGAGCAAGCCGTCGTCGACCAGCAAGGAAATCGCCCAGGTCGGCGCGATCTCCGCCAACTCCGACGCCAACATCGGCGACCTGATCGCGCAGGCGATGGACAAGGTCGGCAAGGAAGGCGTGATCACCGTCGAGGAAGGCTCGGGCCTGGACAACGAACTCGACGTGGTCGAGGGCATGCAGTTCGACCGCGGCTACCTGTCGCCGTACTTCATCAACAACCAGCAGTCGATGTCGGCCGAGATGGACGATCCGTTCATCCTGCTGCACGACAAGAAGATCTCCAACGTGCGCGACCTGCTGCCCGTGCTGGAAGGCGTGGCCAAGGCCGGCAAGCCGCTGCTGATCGTCGCCGAGGAAGTGGAAGGCGAGGCGCTGGCGACCCTGGTGGTCAACACCATCCGCGGCATCGTCAAGGTGGTTGCGGTCAAGGCGCCGGGCTTCGGCGATCGTCGCAAGGCGATGCTGGAAGACATGGCCACCCTGACCGGCGGCACCGTGATTTCCGAGGAAGTGGGCCTGTCGCTGGAGAAGGCCACGATCAAGGACCTCGGCCGCGCCAAGAAGATCCAGGTCACCAAGGAAAACACCACGATCATCGACGGCGCCGGCGATGCCGACGGCATCCAGGCCCGGATCAAGCAGATCAAGGCGCAGATCGAGGAAACCAGCTCCGACTACGACCGCGAGAAGCTGCAGGAGCGCGTGGCCAAGCTGGCCGGCGGCGTGGCGGTGATCAAGGTCGGCGCGGCCACCGAAGTCGAGATGAAGGAAAAGAAGGCGCGCGTCGAAGACGCCCTGCACGCAACCCGTGCGGCCGTCGAGGAAGGCATCGTCCCGGGCGGTGGTGTCGCCCTGATCCGTGCCAAGGCCGCGATCAAGGACCTGAAGGGCGCCAATGAAGACCAGACCCACGGCATCCAGATCGCCCTGCGCGCGATGGAAGCCCCGCTGCGCGAGATCGTCACCAATGCCGGCGAAGAGCCGTCGGTGGTGCTGAACCGTGTGGTCGAGGGTTCCGGCTCGTTCGGCTACAACGCCGCCAACGGCGAATTCGGCGACATGATCGAGTTCGGCATCCTGGACCCGACCAAGGTCACCCGCACCGCGCTGCAGAACGCCGCGTCGATCGCGGGCCTGATGATCACCACCGAAGCGATGGTGGCCGAGGCCCCGAAGAAGGACGAACCGGCGATGCCGGGCGGCGGCGGCATGGGCGGCATGGGCGGCATGGATTTCTGATCCGGTCCGACCGTTCCACGCAACACGCGAAGCCCGGCCCCGTGCCGGGCTTCGTCTTTTCCGGGCCTCCCGCGAGACGGTTTGCTGAACGGCGCGGCAGGTGCGCTCCCGCGATCCGCGGCCTATGCTCGGCCATTCCCCGCCACCGGCCTTGCCCATGACCTCACTCTTCTCGCGCCGCCAGGCATTGACGATGCTGGCCTCGTCCGTTGCGCTTGCCGCCTGCGGCGGTGGGGGCGGCAGGTCGAACCCGTCTCCGAACCCGAATCCGACGCCGCCGACGCCCACGCCGCCTCCGCCGGTGACCGGCCCGGCCTGGTTCGGCTATGGGCGCGACGCACAGCACACCGCCGCCAGCACGATCGCCACCCAGGACCTGGGGCGCATCGCGTGGACAACCCCGGTCGACCTGGCACCGCAATACACCCAATCCGGTGCGCTGCTGACCCACTACGGCTCGCCGGTGGTCACCACCAACAACACCGTGGTCATCCCGGTGAAGACGGGCGCGACCGGTAGTTATCGCGTCGAAGGCCGCAACGGCGTGAGTGGCGCGCTGATCTGGTCGGCGAACACCGACTACGTGACACCGCCGCGCAACTGGATTCCGCCCTACAGCCCGCTGCTCACGCCGCAGGGCCGGCTGTACGTGCAGGGTGCAGGCGGCAAGCTGCTGATGCGCACCGACGGCGACGCGACCAGCGGCAACCTCACGCCGCAGGTCTTCTATGGCGCCACCAGCTACAACACCAATCCTGCCGCGTTCGATGCCACGGTCTTCATCAACACACCGCTGACCGCGGATGCGCAGGGCAACATCTTCTTCGGCTTCCAGGTGACGGGCACCAATCCCGCCGGGCTGGTGAGCGGCATCGCCCGGGTCACGCCGAACGGGACCGGCACCTGGGTCGGCGTTGCCGCGGCCGCCGGCGATCCCACGATCGTGAAGCCGGTGATGAATTGCGCGCCGGCGCTGTCGAACGACGGCACCACCGTCTACATCGCGGCGAACCGTGGCGCGACCAGCGCCACCCAGAACGGCGTCCTGCTCGCCCTCGACAGCACCACGCTGGCCACGCGCGCCAGCGTGGCCCTGCTCGATCCGAACCTGGGCGGCCCGGCGCGCCTCAGCGACGACGGCACGGCGGCGCCGGTGGTCGGGCCGGACGGCCGGGTGTTCTACGGCGTGCTGGAACGCACCTTCGGGACCCACAACGCGCGCGGCTGGTTGCTGCAGTTCGATGCCGCGCTCAACCCGGTGGGCGTGCCGGGCAGCTTCGGCTGGGACGTGTCGCCCAGCGTGATTCCGGCATCGATGGTGCCGTCCTACACCGGCACCTCGACCTACCTGCTCGCGCAGAAGTACAACAACTATGCCGGCGTCGGCACGGGTGTCGGCCTGAACCAGCTGGCCGTGCTCGATCCGGGCGCAAGCCAGGTCGACGCGATCACGCCCACCGTGCAAGTGATGCGCGAGGTGCTGACCATCCTCGGGCCGACGCTGGATGCCGGCTCGAACACCGCGCGGCGCGAGTGGTGCATCAACACCATGGTCACCGATCCGCAGCGCAAGTCGATCCTCGCCAACAACGAGGACGGCATCCTGTACCGCTGGGACCTGACCACCAACACGTTCACGCAGAACGTGCGGCTCAATGCCGGCTTGGGACAGGCCTACACGCCGACCTGGGTGGGCGCGGACGGCGGGGTCTATGCGATCAGCAACGCCACGCTCTACGCGATCCGCGCCACTTAGGGCCTGGCAGGACGCCCCAAGCATGCGACCTTGGGCCTTGGCAGGCCCGCTTGGGGAGTGATCGCAGGCGTTAGCGCCGGAACGGATCGCTGAAGCGCGGATCGGTGGTGAGCACCGGGTCGTCCAGGGTCTTCAGGAAGGCGACCAGTGCCGCGCGGTCGCCCGCATCCAGGTCGAGGCGGCGCGGCTCGCGCCCTTCGCGCAGTCGCGGGTCGAGCGCCGGACCGTCGCGCACGCCGGACGTGTAGAAATCGACCACCTCCTCCAGCGTCGCGAAGCGGCCGTCGTGCATGTACGGCCCGGTCAGGCCGACGCTGCGCAGGGACGGCGCCTTGAACAGCCGCGTCTCGCCCGCGTCCAGGCCGTTGCTGCGCGCGTCCGCGGCCAGGGCGAAGGTCGGCGGCCGGTGGCAGGCGGCGCAGCCCGCGCCGCCTTGGCGGACATCGGTCATGAACAGGTGGCGGCCGCGATTTTCCTCCGCGGTGAAGTTCGCCAGGTCGACGTCCAGCGCGCGATTCGGCGCCGTGGGCGAGAACACCTGCGCATAGCCGGCATCCCAGCGACTGTCGTGCGACACCATCGCCCGCACGAACTGGGCGAGCGCCTGCTGCATGCGTGGTTCGGTGATCGTCGGGCTGTCGAATGCCCAGGCGAACAACGCCGGGTAATCGTCGGTCGCCGACATCTTGCGGATCAGGGCGTCGATGCCGCCCACGTTCCCGCCCCAGCCCATCTCGACCAGGCTGTGCAGCGGATGGCTCGCCTGCACCTCCGCACTGACGACGCGTCGGTCCCAGAACATGGTGCCCGGTCGCCAGTAACGCAGGTTGCCGAGCCGCATGGCATGGAAATCGGTGGTGCCGGCGGTGCTGATCCCGTTGCTGAAGCGCATCGGATCGGTGAAGCCGAAGCGTTGCTGGTGGCAGCCGGCGCAGGAGGTCCGGTTGTTGGTGCTCAGGCGCATGTCGTGGAACAGCACCCGGCCGAGCGTCGCCACCCGGTCATCCGCGGCATTCGACGCCGGGCTGTTGTCCAGCGCCGCCACCGTCTCGTCGAAGTAGGCAGGGAGCGGCGGCGCGGCGTAGTTGGCGACATGCGCGAAGTCGATCGTGGTCGCCGCCGCGATGCCCGCGGGGGTGGCAGGCGGGCCGGGTTCCCGGCTGCATGCCGCCAACGCCAGGATCGCGACGCCGACCAACAGCCTCCTGATGCTTCGCAAGCGCGCTCCTTCCTGTTCGTCCGCAATCGATCCTAGCCCGGTTTGCCCGCGACGGCGCTGGCCTGTGCCCCCAAGGCACGGACGGACGACGTCAGAACCGCCGTTGGCACCTGCTGGCGGCCGGGATTCGGTAACCTGTCGCGTCTGCACAGGAGCTGCCGTGGCGAGTCTGCAATTGGAGGTCCGGGTTTCGAAATCCCCGGAGCTGAACGCGCACGGTGTGCTTCAGGCGATCCGCGCGGCCGAGTCGGGCGACACGGCCGCGGCCATGCGTGGTTATCGCGACGGGGTCGCGACCCGCTTGGTGCATCCCGACAGCTGGTCCAACCTGGCCGCCCTGGCGATCGCGTTGCAGGATCCCGCGGCGGCGCGCCAGCACGCGATGCATGCCCTGCAACTGGATGCCCGCCATGTCGATGCCTGGGTGAACCTGGGCGTGGCCAGCTGGCATGCCGGCCAGCGTCGCGAGGGTGCGCAGGCGACCAACCAGGCGCTCCAGCATGTCCCCGGGCTGGAAGCGGCCGCACTCAATTTCGCGCTGATGCTGCGGGTGGTGGGCCGGCTGGCGCAGGCCCACGATGTCCTGGCCGGCGCCGTGCACGCAAACCCCGGTGCATGGCGCCTGCACCTGGCGCTGGCCGGAACCGCCCGCCTGCTCGAACGCCATGACGTGGCACGCCGCGAGGTGCTGGTGGCCCTCGACCGGATGCCGCTGGCCGCCACCCACGATTCCGTCGCCAGGGCGCGCCCGCTGGCGGACAACCACGGCGAATTGGTTACGCAGGCGCTGGTCGCCACCGCCGATGCCTTCCATGCGGCCGGGTTGCCCTTCCATCTCATTGGCGGCACCTTGCTGGCGCTGTATCGCGACGGCGCGCCGTTCCCGCATGACAAGGACATCGACCTGGGCGTGCCGGCGGACGTGGATCGCCCGGCGGTTTACCGGGCGCTGGGGCAGGGCTTCAGCCCCATGTTGCCGAGGGACGATGCGCGTGCGCTGGCGTCGCGGGAGTGGGTGCTGGGTTTCATCCATGACGCCACCGGCATCGGCGTGGACCTGATGTTCATGCACCTGCGGGGTCACGTGATGCGCCTGGGCATGGGCTGGCCGGACCACATCGACAGCGAGGTACCGGCCTATGGCGTCGAGATGCTGCGCTGGCAAGATCGCGACTGGCCGGTCCCGTCGCCGCCCGATCGGTTCCTCGCGGCCATTTACGGTGACGACTGGCGGACACCCCAGCGCCACTACGACACCCAGGTCTCGAATCCCTCGCGCACGCCGGAATCGTTGCCGCGCGCGATCACCCTCGGGTTGATCCGCCTGGCCGAGGCCGTCCGCGCCGGGCAATGGTCGAAGGCCGATGCCTTGTGCCAGCAGATCCTCGCCCGCGAGGACGTGGCCGAAGTGCGCCGGCTGCGCGCGCGCCTGGCCACGGCGGGCGTGGCCTGACGATGGCGGGTGCGGATGGCATGGTGTCCTGCCTGATTCCCGCGGCGGGCGCGGGCGAGCGGCTCGGCCAGGGAACCAAGGGGCTGCTGGAATTGCGCGGCCGGCCGCTGCTGTGCTGGCTGGCCGACAAGGCCCTGCAGGTGGCCGACGAGGTGCTGGTGGCGGTCCCCGGCGGACGCGTGGAGGCGGTGGCGCGATTGCTTCCCGGTTGCCGCGTGCTGGCCGGTGGCGACACGCGCCATGACAGCGTGGCCCTGCTGGCCGAACACGCACGCGGCGAGTGGCTGCTGCTGCAAGACGTGGCGCGTCCGTTCGCCAGCGTCGGGTTGATGCGCCGGGTCATCGAGGCGGCACGCACCCACGGTTGCGCCGGCGCCTTCGTGGATCCCGAAGTGCCGGTGGCGCGGCTCCGCGACGGCTTCGCGGTGGAGGCGCTGCCGCGGCACGAGGCCGGCGT
>Ga0116156_10001798_pt1 | contig 20201 bp, 14 predicted proteins | sample AD_UKC045_MetaG_FD_89891 | JGI IMG/M metagenome (GOLD analysis project Ga0116156, IMG submission 89891) | Active sludge microbial communities of municipal wastewater-treating anaerobic digesters from USA - AD_UKC045_MetaG | ecosystem: Engineered > Bioreactor > Anaerobic > Digestate | place: USA... | reverse complement strand
GATTATTTTAATTCACATCAAAAAATTAGCTGCGGCAGCCGATAAAGTTAGCAACGGTGATACTTCCGTTAAAGTAGATATTAATACAAATGACGAGATTGGATTACTTGCAACTTCTTTTAATAATATGGTAAAAGGAATAAACGATTCGATAGTTAAAATTAGGGAGCAGGAAAAACTTGCAAACACAGCCGGTTTACAGGCAAAAAATGCAGAAGAAGAGGCAATTAAACAACAAAAATATTTGACTGAGAAATCCGAACAAATGATGAACGCTATGGGTAAATTTGCAAGCGGCGATTTAACTGTTGACCTTAAAGTTGAAAAAGACGATATAATGGGAAAATTATTCTCTTCATTCAATAATTCGGTTGTAAATATTAGAAAGATGATTGAAGAATTAAATTATGCAGTATCGCATACCAAGTCATCAAGCGATAAAATAATGCGAAATACGGATACAATATCTGCCGGTGCCCACGAACAAAGTGCACAAACAAGTGAGGTTGCTGCAGCAATAGAAGAAATGAGCAGAACAATTTACGAAACAAGCCAAAGCGCAAACTTGGCTAGTAATTATTCTAAGCAAGCTGCCGAATTAGCCTCCGAAGGGGGAAATATTGTGAACAAAACTATTGAGGGGATGTTAAATATTTCGGACGCAGTAGATCAGGTTGCACAAATAGTTAAACACTTAGGCGAAAATAGTAACATGATTGGCGAAATAGTTCAAGTAATTAATGATATAGCTGACCAAACAAATTTATTAGCCTTGAACGCAGCAATTGAAGCCGCACGAGCAGGTGAGCAAGGAAGAGGATTTGCCGTTGTTGCCGATGAAGTACGCAAACTGGCAGAAAGAACAACAAAAGCCACAAAAGAAATTGCAACAATGATTAAACAGATACAAACCGATACTAAAGAAGCCGTTCAATCAATGGATAATGGTACAATTAAAGTATTAGAGGGTAAAAAGTTAGCACAAAAAGCCGGAGAATCTTTAAAAGATATAATACTAAATACTTCTAAAGTAAATGATGCCATTATGCAAGTTGCATCCGCTTCCGAAGAACAATCTACTGCAGCAGAACAAATAAGTAAAAATATTGATTCAATAAACAGCGTTTCGCAACAAACAGCAAAAGATGTTTCGCAAATTGCCGAAGCAAGTAGCGAATTAAACGACTTAACCGAAACATTGAATAATATGGTAGATAGATTTAAAATATCTGATAATACTTTAGTTAAATATTAATTTTATTGGCAAAAGGGTTAGCTATTAATGTTAGCCCTTTTGTTATTTTATTTTAAGAAACAATATTAAGTTTTATACTAAATAAACGGAACAAATTAAGTTTTAATAAAGTAAAACAAAAAGAAATAAAAATAATTTTATTGTTCTTTCTAATAAAAATCCTCAATTTATTCTATTTCAGATATCCCCTTAAATACCCACATAACAAAATAATTTATAAACTTTTTGGAGAAAAACAATGAATGGTAAAAATATTTTTTTAGCCGTAACAATTTTTGTTTTTGCTTTAAGCATAATGGTTACAAACGCTCAAGTAAAAGACCAAATTAAAAAAGATGTAAAAAAAATTGAGAATACTACACAAAAGGAGGCTAAAGACTTAAAAAAGGTTGAAGAAAAAGGGAAATCCGAAGTAAAAAAAGATATTAAAGATGTAAAAAAAGGACTTAAAGAAATTAATGAAAGTAATAAAGTTAAATTAGATAAAACAAAAGAAGACACAAAAGATATTAAAAAAGAAGTTAAAAATGATTTAGAAGAAACAAAAGATTTGGGTAAATCGATAAAAAAAGAGGTTAAAAAAGAGTTAAAAAAAGAGAGCAAAGAGACAAAATAATACGCTATAATTTTGGATTCAATTTAGTTATTGGTTGTTAAAATAAATCCCCTTATTTTTAGTAAACTTAAGGGGATTTTTTATTTAACAAAAAAGTTAATTTTTAGAACAAAACTTTAAGTTCCGAATCAAAAATTTTATTATTTAGTAAAACGCACATTTTATCGTTAACTTCTATAAGTCCATCAAATGTTTCATTTCTTAAATTCCCGTCCAGCTCTTTAATATCTTCGTGTAAAACCGTAACAATTCTAAATACTTTATCCACACTAAAGCCCAACAGCTTTTCACCAAACTCGTAAATAATTGCCAGTTCTCGGGTTTCTAAAGTTATCTTTTCGTACAATTCATTAAAAAGTTTAACAAGTGCATTAAGTTTCAGTTTACTTTCTTTATTAAATCTTTCCATAAAAATTACGTTATTCTGTGTTGTTTTTGCATTAACAATATTTTTAGCAAATTCATGTATCATATTATGCGGTTGTTCAAAATCTTCCAATAAATTTGTTACAACAATATTCTCGCTTTTAAAATTATAATACCATCTGCCAAATTTACATTCTTTAGGGTCAAGGGTCATAGTAAATTTTTTATCATTTAATAAGCACTCTTCAAGATGTTCAATATACAGGTGATGATCTTTTTCACGCTGTTTTAATATTTCGATAAGTGAAGTATTTTCTTCATTTAAGCTTTCCATCCCCATTTTTAACCGCATCTCTATTATAGGGATAACTTGTTCTCTAAATTTAATCATCCCTCTAACACCAAAAACTGGATTTGGAACTTTTGTAATGCCCGGAAGTTTGATAATTTCTTTTACACTTAATGCGTTAATTCCAAAATAGTTATTTTTTAAACTAAAAATCAAAAACAAATTTTGACTTCTTTTTTCGTGCAAATCCATTTTTCCCCCTAATAATTAAATTCAAACAAATTTGTTTTAATTTAGCTATTTTTACATAAAAACGAAATAGAATATTTGTATTTATTTCATATTTTTAATTAATAAAAAATAGTTGTAAATTAAACAAGTCAATATCATCTTTTAATAGTATAATTGCTGCATATGTATAGAACAATAGTTTTAATTTTATTCTGTTTTTTGTTAAAACCTATCAAAATACTTTCGGGAGAAATAATTGAAAGTAAAACTTATAAAGGGAAAAAAACTTTAATAAAATATGCACAATACGGAGAAGCCGGAGAGGTTGAATATACAAAACAAATAATTTATGATTTTGTTAATAAAAATCCAAAAATTAAAGTTGAAATCTCGGTTTATCCGTGGGGTCAATATTGGGCAAAGTTACAAGTTCAATCCGGCAGCGGTCTTGCACCGGATGTTATGATGTTACATAGTAATGTTATGGCGGTTTGGGCGGAACGAGGAGCAATTTTGCCTTTAGATAAATATATAAAAGAAGGTAATATTAATTTAAATGATTATCATAAAATTGCTATAAATTCCGGTATATGGAAAGGCAAACAATATACTTTTCCGGTTGATATTCCTACTCGAGCACTAATTTACAAAAGGAACAAACTTAAACAAAGCGGTATTAGCGAAATAGATTTTCCCCAAACAAATAAACACTTAAGCTGGAACGAATTTGTAAATTTAACAAAAAAATTGACTATTAGAGACAATGAAGGAAATATTACACAATACGGTATGGTAGGAGGTTTAGGCTGGAATGAACCGATGTTTAGGATGTATGGTGCAAATATTTTTGATAGACAAATAGATCCTACTAAAACAAATATTAAAAATAACGATAGTCTATTTAAAGCAATGTTTGAGGTATATAAAATTCAGTATGCCGATAGAATACATTTAGGTGATGCTACAATAAGAACCGGAAATTTTGCCATTAGCTCGTTACTTTATAACGATAACTTTGTAATGACAACTGACGGTCCTTGGGTTTTGCGTAATTTAAGAAAAGACAAAATTGATTATGGAATTACCCCCTTTCCAAGAGTAAATAACCCGGTACTTGTATTAGATATTAATTCGGTTGCAATTTATTCGGGTTCTAAACATCCTGAAAAAGCATGGAAGTTAATTGAATATTTAACCGGTTATAATGCCCAATTAATTTTCGGGAAAAGATTACGTGGTGTTCCCGCATTAATAAAAGCGAAAGACGGATTAATTAATAACGATTACAACGCTAAACATTGTGAAGCTTTTTTATACGATTTAGAAACCGCTACAACAAATATTATTACTCACAATAGTTATCTTGTACCTATTCAGGAAAGTTGGCGATTAAGCACCGAAGCAATTTTTGATAAAAAATATGATGAAGAATTAAACAAATTACGTTCAAAATTTGGTATTATACCCGAAAACGAGTATAAGAATTTTGTAAATGTAATGAACCAATTTATTCATTCTACTCTACAAAAACAATTACCTATATTGGAATTACAATATAAAGATGCTTTTAAACGCGGTATTTCCACAAATCCAAATAATTTTGTAAAAATAATTGCTCCTATTATTTTATTATTCTTATTTATTTTTGTTTTGTATTATTATATAATATCAGTTAAAAAAACTCAGTCAATTAAAGTATCTTTATTAAAGCAAGATAATTTTTCGGGCTACATCTCAATTACTCCTTGGCTTTTAGGTTTAATTTTGTTTTTACTGGGTCCCATAATTGCCTCGTTATATTTTTCGTTTACCGAATGGAATTTGATTAACCAACCGAAATGGATAGGAATACAAAATTATATTGAATTATTTTCCGATACAAGATTTTTGATGGGTTTTGAACGTACTTTTAGCTATGTAATTTATGTTGTTCCTATAACAGTTTTAGGAGGTCTTTTTACCGCAGCTTTATTAACAAATAACATTCGCGGAATAAACTTTTTTAAGTCCCTCTTTTATTTCCCCTCGCTGTTTACAGGGGCAGCTATTGCGGTATTGTGGATTAATATTTTTAATAAAGAATACGGGGTAATTAATTATTTTATTTCGTTTTTAGGATTTCAGCCAAAAAATTGGCTGGATGCAAATAACGCTTTTACTACTGTAATTTTAATGAATGTATTTTGGATAGGCAGCTCGATGATTGTTTATTATGCAGGAATGAAACAAATACCTAAATCGTTATATGAAGCCGCAGATATAGACGGAGCCGGATTTATCAGAAAATTTATTTATATTACTATCCCCTCGTTAGCTCCCGTAATTTTATTTATTGTTATTATTACAACTATAGGAGCATTTCAAGTTTTTACACCTGCGTTATTTTTTGCAGAAAGCAGTGCACGTATCGGTGATCCTTCAGATTCATTAAGATTCTATTCTGTTAATATATATGACGAAGCATTTAATAATTTAAGAATGGGTAAAGCATGCAGTTATGCAATTATTTTGTTTATAATTATTTTTATTATAACATATGTACAGTTAAAATATTCAAAAAAGTTTGTTGAGGATAATTAATAAATGAAATTAAAACTGCTAAAAAAAACAGGTTTATATTTATTACTTATTGTTACCGCAATTTTTTTATTTTTCCCAATTTATTGGGTTGTTGCTTCATCATTTAAAACCCGTGAAGCAATAAGTGCAAACCCTCCTACTTTTTACCCAAGTAAAGAAAAAACAATTTCTATTAATATACAATCAAATAATAGGCTTTTTACTTATCATAACTCTTACTATTTGTGGCTGGTAAATAATGATAAATTAACAGGCTTTTATTTAAAATTAAGCGAAAACTTTGAACCGCTTTATTATGTTGAAATTATTAATAATAATTTACCGGTACTAAATAATAAAAGTATTAATATAAAATTTGATAATTTGCCAATACATTTAATTTCCGATTCCGATAAAGAATTTATTGTTTTAGCACGATTAGTTATTGAAGAAAACGGTAAAAACAGCGAAATTTTATTTTCTCCACACTATAAAAATAATTTATTTAACGGTTTTAATATTTATAAAAACATAAAACATAAACCGGTTAATAAATTTTATGCTCGATTAGAAAATTACACTGAAACACTTAAAGGTGCAGAAGCAACAATGGGAATGGAGTCATCCGGCTTTTTAACATACCTAAAAAACAGCTTTATAATTAGCATTTTGGCAGTAATAGGACAAATTTTAACTTCCTCTTTTGCTGCTTATGGTTTTGCCAGAATAAATTTTAAGGGAAGAGAATTTTTATTTATTTTATTATTGGCAACATTAATGATACCTGCTCAAGTAACTTTAGTTCCATTATTTGCAATTTATAAACATATAGGTTGGATTAATACACTTCTTCCGTTAATAGTTCCTCATTTTACAGCAGGAGCTTTTAACGTGTTTTTAATCCGCCAATATATGTTAACTTTACCAAAAGAACTTGATGAAAGTGCTTTAATTGACGGTTGTTCCAGAGTAAAGATTTTTTATAAAATTATTCTCCCAAATTGCTTACCGGTGCTAATTGTAGTAGGGTTATTTACTTTTGTTGCAACTTGGCAAGATGTAATGGGACCTTTAATGTATTTGGACGACCCGGAACTTAGAACCGTTCAACTTGGTTTGGAATATTTTAGATCTCCATATATTGATAACAGACATTTATTATTAACCGGATCTGTTATTAGTATGCTTCCTATTGCTATTATTTTTATTATATTTCAACGTTATATTATGTCAGGTATTGCCACAACAGGATTAAAAGGTTAATTATGAAAAACTTAGTTAAAATTATGTTAGTTATTATAGTTTTTAGTAACTTATTAATAGCTCAAAATATTACCGAACAATTCGGAAAAATGTATTCATTCCACAACATACCTATTGAACGTATTAATAAGGCATATAACGTAAACCTTTCGGATAATTGGTATAACGATGTAATGAAAGGGGCATTACAACTTGGTTATGGTTGCAGTGCGTCTTTTGTTTCTGCTGACGGATTAATTATGACTAATCACCACTGCGTTCGCGATATTTCGTTACAAGTGCAAAAGGAAGGGGAAGATTTTTTACAAAACGGTTTTTACGCTATTGAATTATCAGAAGAAAGAAAAATACCCGGTTTATTTGTAGATCAGTTACTTAAAATTGAAAATATTACTAATATAATTATCACCAATTACCTTAATTCATTAAGCGATGCAGAAAAAAAACAAACAATACAATTTAAAACTGATTCAATAGAAACTTATTCATCAAAAATTTCAGGATTAGTTTGCAAAGTTATTCCCCTTTATGGCGGTGCAAAATATGTTTTACATTATTATAAAAGATATAATGATGTTAGACTTGTGATGCTACCCGAATTTCAAATTGCTTCCACTGGTTGGGATTGGGATAATTTTACATACCCACGTTATGAATTGGACTTTGCGTTTTTACGTGCATTTGAAAACAACAATCCGGTAAAAATAAATGACTTTTTTAAGTTTAGCATGAACGGAGCAAAAGAAAACGAACTTACCTTTGTTATTGGACGCCCCGGCAACACCGATAGACTTTATACTAGCTACCAACTAAACTATCTTAAAAACTTTTCTATTTCAATAAGATACGATTTATTACAAAAGTTATATGATGTTTATTTTACAAAATACACATCCGGTAATTCAAAAAACCAAAACATGCTTAATAATTTAATGGGTGTTGGAAATAGCAAAAAAGCCTATGAAGGAATGTTTAATGCCTTAAACGAAAAAAAACTATTTGAATTAAAAACCGAACTTGAAAATTATGTAACTAAAAGGATATTTGAAGATGCAATTTTAGGAAAAAAATACGGACATGTTTTGGAAGGACTTAAATTAGCATTTGATGAATATTCAAAAATTGGAAATGAATTTGAAACATTGCAAAACTTACGCCGTAGCCAAGTTATTTATTGGGATTTACCAATGAAAGTAGTTAAATATATTACTCAAATTAATTTAACTGATAGCCTAAGAGATTTTAAATATAAAGAAAGTGAACTACCAAAACTTAAAGAAGAATATTTATCAATTAATTTAAGTGATAGTCTTCAAATTAAACTATTTAGTGCTATTATTAAATATTTATTCAATAATCTTACACCAAAAAATAATTTATTTGCAACTGATGAAGTTGTGGATAATTATTTAAATTATTTAATTAATAATTCATTTATGGTTAATAAAGAAAAATTGGCACTATTGTTAAATGATAAATCATTAGAATTAACTAATATTAACGATCCTTTATTAAGGATATTATCAAATTATAACAATAGAATTAACGAACTGTCTAAAAAAGCAGAAGAGTTAAACTCTACTATTGAAAATTTAAATAGACTTTATAACGAAATGTTATTTGCCGTCTTTGGCGAAAACATATCTCCCGATGCAACATCAACACTTAGAATAACAGACGGAACTATAAAAGGATACGAATATAACGGAACTATAGCCCCGGCAAAAACCACATATTTTGGATTGTACGACAGATATTATTCATTTGGCGAAAAAAACTACCCTTGGGGTTTACCAAATAATTGGATTGAAAAAAGAGACTTAATAGACTTTTCTACCCCCTTAAATTTTGCTTCAACTCATGATATCGTTGGGGGAAATAGCGGTAGTTCGGTAATAAATACAAAAAAAGAAGTAGTGGGATTAATTTTTGACGGTAATTATGAAAGCCTTTCCGGGTTTTATTATTATAACCCCTTGGAAAATCGAGCCGTTGGAGTAGATTCCAAAGGTTTATTATTTGCATTAAAAAATATATATAATACCGATCGATTGACAGAAGAGCTTATAAATGGAAAACGATAAAACAAAAGATATACCGTCTCCTTGCATAAAACAATGCGAAATGGATTTTAATTCCGGTTTATGCAAGGGATGTAATAGAACTATAAAAGAAATAACAGATTGGGGAATGTTAACAAATGAACAAAAATTAAATATTTTAAAGTTAATTAAAAGAAGGAAACAAAAAGATTAATGACTATCTATTATTAATAACTAAAACAAATTCACCTTTAAGTTTTTCATTTTCCGCTTTTTTATAAAGTTCGCCCAAAGTACCCCTAATATATTTTTCATTGGGTAAAGTTAATTGATATGCAATAACAGCTTGTCTATTATTGCCCAATATATCGGCACAATCTTTTAATAAACTTTGCAATCTGTAAGGTGTATCTAAAATAACCAATAGTTCTTTTACTATTTTTAGTTTTTTTAGCTCGTATTTTCTTATATCTTTTTTAGGTGAAAGCCATCCGTAAAAATAAAACTTATCAATATCAAAACCGGTTCCTATTAATGCCGGAAGTAATGAATTTGCTCCGGGAATAGGACTAATTTTTATTCCTGCACTTATACAATTATCAACAAGGTGTAACCCCGGATCGGAAAATACGGGAGTTCCACAATCCGAAATAATTGCAGCATTTTTCCCCTCACAAAGTTTTATTAACAATTCCGAAACCGTTTCTTTTTCGTTATGTTCGTTTAATGCAATTAAATCCTTTTTAATTTTAAGCTTATTAAGTAATTTTGAGGCTTCTTTATATTCCTCACATATAATAAAATCGACTTCATTTAAAATATTAATTGCCCGTAAAGTAATATCGTCATAATTTCCGATTGGTGTAGATACCAAATATAAAGTACCTGTTTTAATTGCCATTTTTTCTTCCGATTAATAAAATAAGGGCTGTATCAAAATAAAGTTTTTGTTGTTTTTAATCGTTCTTTCACTTATTAATAAAATTATAACGTTTTATTATTCGCAGTATAATATAATTCTAATGGGGTTTAATTACCATTTTCTAAAGATAGTGGTAATTGAATAAACTAAATACTCATCTCAAATCTAACGTTTACTAATCTAACAATGGTTTACCTTAATTGTTATTTTGATACAGTCTCGTTATAAATCAATAAATTATTTTAATAGTTCTTGAACTTTGGTATATAACTCATCCAAAGATACTTTCAATCTTTCGCCGCTGGCTCTTACTTTAACTTCTGCAACATTTTCAAGCAATCCTTTTTCTCCAATTATTACTTGTATCGGAGTACCTAATAAATCGGCATCTTTAAACTTAACCCCCGCTTGAACGTTATTTCTATCGTCAAATAAAACAGGTATTTTCAATTCGTTAAATTTATTATATATTTTTTCGCAAGCTTCTATTACCGTATCCTTTTTCATATTTAACCCTAAAATATGAACATGGAAAGGAGCTAACTCTTTATTAAAAATAATTCCGTTTTCATCGTTATGTTGCTCGACATAACAAGCTATAACACGTTCGCATCCAATACCGTAACTACCCATAACTAATGGGTGCGATTGCATATTTTCATCCAAATAATTAGCGCCTAATGCTTCCGAGTATTTGGTTCCTAATTTAAATATGTGTCCCAATTCAATAGCCTTAAATACGTCCAATTTATTTCCGCATCTGGTACATGTTTCACCGCTTTTTACAACTCTTAAATCATGATAAGTAATTGAAGGAACATCTCTCTCCAAATCTATTCCGCCTAAGTGATAATCGTTTTTATTTGCACCGCTATATAAATTATTAGCACCTTTCAATCTGTTATCAGCAATTATTTTAAACTTAAAATTAATAGGTCCAATACTGCCGGCATCTGCACCGCTAATTTCTTTTAATTCTTCGGGATGGCAAGGACGTACTTCTCCGCCTAAAACTGCAGGTAATTTTGTTTCGTTCACTTCATCGTTACCGCACATTAATACTAAAACAGGAGTTTCGTTATTTAGCATATATACTCTGGATTTAGCGGTCTCGGATTCGTTTATTCCTAAAAATTCACAGAGTTCATCTATTGATTTAACATTAGGAGTTGATATTTCATATATTTCTTTGCTCCCTTCATGGTGTTTTGCTGCATCAACAATCGAATTAGCAACCTCAACATTTGCGGCATATCCACAATGCTCGCAATATGCAACCGTATCTTCACCGGCATCACTTTTAACCATAAACTCTTCCGATTTACTTCCGCCCATTGCACCGCTGGAAGCACCGACAACAAAAAACTTTATTCCGCAACGTTCAAAAATTTTACGATAAGCTTTATCGTGCAAATCATACGATTTATCTAATGTTTCAAATGAAGTATCAAACGAATAAGAATCTTTCATTAAAAACTGACGTCCTCTAATAACTCCGCTTCTGGGACGAGCCTCATTCCTAAACTTTGTTTGAATTTGATACCATATTTGCGGTAATTCTTTGTGCGATTTTAATACACCTACAGCATGATGGGTCATAATTTCTTCATGTGTTGGGGCTAAAACATAATCACGATTTTTAATATGAAACATTGTATCACCAAAAGCTTCTACTCTTCCGGTTTGTTCCCATATTTCTTTTGGGTTTAATGCCGGCAAATGGAATTCTTGTCCACCTATTGCGTCCATTTCTTCACGTATTATGTCGGTTACTTTTTTTAATATCATATAGCCGTAAGGTAAAAACGAATATATTCCGGCACTTAACATACGTACCATTCCGCTGCGTAACATTAAAATATGACTTGGAATTACCGCATCTGCGGGTACTTCCTTTAATGTGGGAATAAAAGCTTTACTCTGTTTCATATCAACTCTTTAACAAATAATTTTAAAATAATTTGTAAAAATAACAAAAATTTATTGTTTATTCAATATAACGTATAAAACTACCGTATTTTGACCTATAATTATCTATACTCAGATAATCTTTTTCTTAATTCCAAATAATTTGGAAATATTTGGGCTACTAATTTCCAAAACTTTGACGAGTGATTCATCTCTAACAAATGACATAATTCATGAACAATTACATATTCTATTAAGATTGGTTCAAACTGCATTAGTCTATAGTTAAGCGTTATTATTTTTTTGCTGCTACAGCTCCCCCATCTGTTCACAAGCCCCTTAATTTTAAGTGTATCGAAACTTAAATTCAGTATTTTTGCAAGTTCCATTGTGCGTTTCGGAAGAAAAGAATTTGCATTAATTCGTAAAAAATCATCATAAAGCTCTACGTTTAACTCTTTTATCTCGTCAAATATATAATCAAGCCCGGTTTCCGATTTAAATAAGTGAGGAAATTTTTCGTAAGTTACCAATTCACCTAAAAAATAATATTTTTTCTGTTGTTTTTTACTTTTGTTATGAACCTGCTCAATCCATTCAGTGTTTTTCTTTATAATATCGTATGCAAAGCTATTGGTTGCTCGGTAAGGAAGCACAACTTCAAACCCTCTTTTGGGGTGCAATTGTAATTTTACATATTTTGCGGTTTTACTTCGTCTTACAGATATTTCGATTTCGGAATTTTCTATATTTATTTTTATATTTTTCATTTTTTAAACTAAAGCTATTGCAAATAACATTTTTTAACTATTATTTTTTATATTTAAATATTAAAATGGAGTTTTTTCTCTTTATGATTATTACAGATGAGATAAGAGAATTTATTAATTACAACCTTAAAAATACTAAAAAAATATCAAAATATTTCAGTTATAAATTTACACTCGGTAAATTTAATATATTAGAACTTTTGGATAATTTATCCGAAGACGACTATTTTTATTGGCATAACAGCTCTAAAAATGAACATTTTTTGGCAATAGGAAGAATTGAACTACCAATCTCAAAAAAAATTCTTGCAGAAAATAAACTTATCAATTTATACCCATTAATTAATCAAAAAATTTGTTTTAATTATTCTGCCAATAATTATCCCATAATTTGTGGCGGAATTAAGTTTAGCGAAGAAACAACCGAACTTTGGAACGATTTTAATCATTACGATTTCTTTATACCTAAAGTGCTTATCTTTAATTTTAATGCTGAAATAGGATTAATAATTAATACAAATAAAACCAATTTTATGTCCGATAATTTACTTTGGGATAAAATTAATTGCCCATCGGGTAAATGTTCCGAACATATTCAGTCTATACTAAAAGGTAAGATTTTTGAGAGCACCGACCCTAATTACTGGGAATCGATTGTTAAGGCTGCCTTACATAAAATTGCCGGCAACGATGTTACCAAAGTAGTTTTAGCACGTAAAAAATCAATTGCCTTAAAACAAAAAATAGAGACTATTTCTGCCAAACGGATATTTAAAGTGCTAAATGACAAACATGCCGAAAGTTTAATTTTTGGATATAAAAAATTATCATCTTTATTTTTTGGTGCCACACCCGAAAAGTTTTTGGCATTGCGAGGCAATAAAATTGAAACAGAAGCATTGGCAGGAAGCCAAACTAACGGCGATATTAACGATTTATTGCAAGATGATAAAAACCTAAACGAACATAAACAAGTTTTAGATTATATTTTAAAGGGTTTAAGCGATATTACAATAAATCAGGAATTTGATAAAGAGCCCAAAATTAAAGATTTAAAGTATATAAAACACTTATTAACAAATATTTCGGCAACATTTAAGCCCGGTACAACATCATTTGACGTAATTGAAAAATTATTCCCCACGCCTGCTGTTTGCGGATACCCTAAAAACAAAGCAAAAGAAATTATCTTAAATCTCGAGAAATTCGATAGAGGACTTTATAGCGGTATTATAGGATATTTATGCCCTAACGGCAATGCCGATTTTTACGTTGGTTTACGTAGTGCCTTAATTAAAAAGGATATTTTGCACGCATATGCCGGTTGCGGAATAGTTGCTGGAAGCGACCCTATTAAAGAATATAGAGAAACGGAATATAAATTTATTCCAATTCTTAGTCTGATAGACGATTATGATGAACTATAATAATAATTTTTTATTTGCATCGGTTTTTGTAAATAGACTTCAATTTTTGGGCGTAAAGTATGCGGTTATATCCCCCGGAAGTAGAAATACCCCTTTAATTGCAGCCTTAGATTATAATAAAAACATCACGAAATCAGTTATTTTAGATGAACGTGCTGCCGGATTTTTCGCATTGGGCATTGCAAAAGCTACTGATAACCCCGTACTTATTGTTACTACAAGTGGCACGGCTGTTGCGGAACTTTACCCTTCAATAGTTGAAGCTTATCAAAGTCGAATTCCCTTAATTATTTGTTCGGCAGATAGACCGCAAGAATTACTTAACTGTGGCGAAAATCAGACTATTAACCAAGATAATATTTTTGCTAACCATATAAACGGTTATTTTTATTTTAGTAATTTAAAATACGATATTGATACTATCAATTACTTAATTAACTCGGCTACTGAAAGTTATAATATAGCAAAACATATTAATAAAGGTCCCGTACATATTAATTTTCCTTTTTCTAAACCGCTTGAGCCCAATTCTTTTAATATTTTTGTTCCAAACGAGTTACAACAAATTATTAAAACAAAAATTTGTGAAGAAGATAATAACTTCAATACTAATTTAGTTACTAATCTGCATGATATAAAAATTTTTATTTCCGAGTTATATAAATACAAAAAGGGTCTATTTATTATCGGAGGGAATAATTATTCCAATGAGTTTTACGATGATTTATATAAAACAGCAAAAAAACTAGGTTTTTTAATTTATGCAGATATTTTATCCTCATTTAGATTTAATCATTTAGATACCGATAATATATTAATTAACAACTTGCCTCTTATTCTTGAAAATAAAGACCATAATGCATTACTTTCTACTGAGATAATTATTAGACTTGGTAAAACCCCTATAAATAAAAGAATATTAGACTTTTTTGCCAATAGCAAAGCTAAGAAAATTTTAATTAATAAATTTGGCGATTTATACGACCCTTCACGCTCCACAGATAAAATTTTTAATATTTGCGAAAACACTTTTGTTAATATTTTGAGTGAATTTTACGCTAAGCAACAACCAAAAGATTTGTGTATTGAATTTAATAAAATTATTAAACAAAATATTTTTATCGAAACGAATAAGGATAAGATATTAAATAATTATCCCTTTAACTTTGAAGGGAATTTTTTGCGACTTGTTTCATATTTACTGCCTAAAGAATTACCTTTGGTTGTTTCTAATAGCATGCCTGTTAGGTTCACTGAGTTTTTTGCCATACAGACAAACAATAAAAATATAATATACTGTAACAGAGGGGCTAGCGGCATTGACGGCAATACGGCAACTGCTTTAGGTATAGCTTTTTCCCTTAATAAACCTTCAATATTTATTACCGGCGATTTGTCATTTTTACACGATATTGGCAGTTTGATGTATCTAAATCAATTAAATTTACCTATCTGTATAATTGTTATAGATAATAACGGTGGAGGCATTTTTAATATGCTTCCTATTGCAAGCAACAAAGAATTACTGAATAATTACTTTATTACTCCCCAAAACCAAAATATTAAAGCAATTAGCAAAGCTTTTCGTATTAATTATTGTTTTATTGAAAATCGTAAAGATTTTATGGCTAAAATAAATAACTTTTACGATAATAAAAAGCCCTTGTTAGTTCATGTTAAAAATAATTTATTTACCAATACGGAATTATTTTCGCAATTTAAGAGAGAAATTTTAGAGTAAAGTAAAAATGCAAAAAAGAGAAGATTTTTTATTAATATTTTTGCACGGATTTTTAGGTAACTCACACGATTGGGTTGATATTATTAATTCCAACTTGAATCATTATAAAAGTCTGGCAATAGATTTGCCGGGGCATGGTAAATTTTCGGTTATGGATGATAAAGAAATTTACACTGAAGAGTTTTTATTAAATTACTTAAATTCTATTATTAAACCGTTTGGCAGCAAAAAAATAATTTTAATCGGTTACTCGTTAGGGGCACGGGCTGCCTTATCATTTGCTTGCAATTATCCCCAATTAGTACATGCTTTGGTTTTAGAAAGCGGAACAGCGGGAATAAAGGACAAAAATGAAAGGGATAAAAGGATAGAACAAGATAACATCCTTGTAAATAAAATTAAAAATAATTATAATAACTTTATTAAAGATTGGTACAATTCTCCGATTTTTTATTCTCTTAACCAAAACAATAAATTAAAAGAATTGTTAATAAATAAACGTTCTAATAACAACGTTAACGAAGTAAGTAAGTTATTAATAGGGTTCAGCCAAGGTATAATGACTCCGATATGGGATAATCTAATTAATTTAAGTTTTCCCGTACTTTTAATAACAGGGGAATTAGACATTAAATATACAGAAATAAACAAACGAATGAGTAACTTATTACAAAATTCAGAACACGTTGTTATTAAAGAAGCGGGACATATTCCACATTTTGAAAATAAAGAAGTATTTATTAATAAATTGGATATTTTCTTAGAAACTTTATAAATTTAAATAGTGTTTTATTAAAAAACGAGAAAAAGAATGATAACTTGGATAAAAGCAAAAGATTATAAAGATATTACTTACGATAAGGCAGACGGAATAGCCCGTATTGCATTTAATAGACCCGAAGTTAGAAATGCCTTTAGACCGGATACCGTTAAAGAACTTTACGATGCTTTTAACGATGCAAGAGAGGATAGTGAAGTAGGCGTAATTTTACTAACCGGTAATGGACCGGCAAAAGACGGTAAATTTTCGTTTTGCAGCGGCGGAGACCAAAAGATTAGAGGAGATAAAGGATATGTCGGAAAAGACGGCATTCCAAGGTTAAATATTTTAGACGTTCAGAAACAGATAAGAAGTATCCCAAAACCGGTAATTGCTTTAGTTGCAGGTTACGCTATTGGAGGAGGGCATGTTTTACATGTTGTTTGCGATTTAACAATTGCCGCAGACAATGCTGTTTTCGGACAAACCGGACCTAAAGTCGGCAGTTTTGACGGAGGATTTGGAAGCAGTTATTTAGCCAGAATAGTAGGACAGAAAAAAGCACGCGAAATATGGTATTTATGCCGCCAGTACAACGCCCAAGAAACTTTGGATATGGGGTTAGTTAATAAAGTTGTTCCTATCGAAAAACTGGAAGAAGAAGGAATTTTGTGGGCTAAAGAAATTTTACAACACAGTCCATTATCAATTAGATTATTAAAATCGGCTTTTAATGCCGAACTTGACGGTCAGTCCGGTATTCAAGAGCTGGCAGGTAATGCAACATTACTTTATTACATGAGCGACGAAGCCCAAGAAGGCAGAAATGCTTATAACGAAAAAAGAAAACCCGATTTCTCAAAATTTCCGCGAGTTCCTTAGCATATGAGTTCCGGTATAGCAAAAGATATTACTAAAGTTGAAAGTTGGATTTTAGCAAGTCGCCCAAAAACTTTACCTGCAGCAATCGCTCCGGTGTTAGTAGGTACTGCCGTGGCAATTAAAGACGGCAAGTTTAATCTAATTGCTTTTTTAATAGCTCTTGTTTGTTCGGTTTTAATTCAAGTAGGAACTAATTTTGTAAATGACTTATACGACTTTTTAGCCGGCAGCGATAGAGAAGATAGGTTAGGACCAAGACGAGCTTTGGCCGCAGGATTGATTAGTGTTAAAGAAATGAAGTGGGCTATTTTTTTTACTTTTATTACTACATTTTTACTGGGAATGTATTTAGTTTTTACAGGAGGAATTATTGTTCTATTAATCGGAATTCTTTCTATTTTTGCAGGAATTGCCTACACTGCCGGACCTTATCCCTTGGCTTATAACGGATTGGGGGATATTTTCGTATTCCTTTTTTTCGGTTTTGTTGGTACTGTAGGAACTTATTTTGTGCAAGCTTATCATGTAAACGCATTTATATTTTTAGCCTCTATTCCCGTTGGGGCTTTAATAACAAATATATTGGTGGTTAATAATTATAGAGATATAGACTCGGATAAAATTTCGGGTAAAAACACTTTAGCTGTTAAGTTTGGGCGTAAATTTACTCGCATTCAATATCTCCTTTTTATGATTTTATCGTATGCAATATTACCGGTTGTTTATTTTAGTTTTAACCTTAGCTTATTTATATTTATTCCTCTTTTATCTTTGCCTTTATCATTTAAACTGATAAGAATGATTTTTACTTTTACCGGTGCTGAACTTAATAACACGCTTGCCCTTACTGCAAAATTATCTGCTATTTACGGATTATTATTTGCCCTCGGCATTTTATTATGAAAGTAATATCAATTGATTACGAAGTATTTTTTTACAATTTAAATTCTAAACTTATTACTTCTAAATCAGTTATTTACAATAGAGAATCATTATTAATAAAAGTTATTTTTGATAATAATTTGATAATTACCGGCGAGGCAGCTCCCTTGCCCGGTTTCTCAAAAGAAACATTAACAGATGTAATTGAAAATTTATTAAATATAATACCGGAAATTAAAGTAATAAATATAAGCTTAAGCTTATATGAACAATTAAGTTATATTAATTCTTTATGCAAAGTTCCTTCTTTAAGTTTTGCATTGCAATCAATATTTCTAAAACTTAATATTATTACCAATCATAGTTCTAACGAATTTACTAAGAATAAAAAAGTACTGCTTAACGGGTTAATTTCTTTAGCTGATGAAGAACCGTTAAAAAAGACTGAAGAATTATTGAATATTGGTTACAAAACTATAAAATATAAAATTGGTATTAATAAATTTGAAGAAGAATATGAAACGCTATCATTAATAAATAAAAAATTTAAAAATAAACTTAATATAAGACTTGATGTTAATAACGGCTTTCCATTAGAAAATTTAAACGAATATTTTATTAAACTAAACAATATTACTTACGAGTATATTGAAGATCCAATTAACAACTTAAACAAATTAAATCTATTATCGAATTTTGTTGGTAGCATTGCTTTAGACTCCTCATTATATAATATTGGGGAAATTAAAGAATTAATAATTAAATATAAAATAAAAACTTTTATTATAAAACCCACATTATTGGGTAATTTGGTTGAAATTATTAAATTACTTACCGATAAAAAATATAAAAATATTAAATTTATTATTTCATCAACTTTCGAAAGTTTTTATTCAGCATATATACTCTTTTATCTTGCTTCGTTAAAACCCGAATACGCACACGGTTTAGACACTTTTAGAATGCTTGAAAAACAAGATAATAATTTTATATTTAAAAACGGATATTGCTCTTTTAACAATACTCCAAATGCAATAAAATACCACAAAATAAAAATTCAGTCTAACAATCTATTTAAAATATTTCCTGCTATTAACAAAAACAATTTTGATATTTGCTTTATAAGTGAAAATATTAAGACATCATATTGCGGATTATTCGATGCAATTAATAGTAATAATTACCCGTTCAATTTAATTAAAAATTCTGATATTGCATTATTTAATAGTTCTTTACTTGATTTAACAATAAACTTGTTTAAAACGCTTAAATATAATTCACGCCCGATAATTATTGATAATAAATTTAATTGTATAAACGCAAAAAGTTTAGCAAACGAATTTGGGGCAAGTTATTTTTTAACTGAGAATGAAGTCACTAAATTAAATAATAATAAAGACGATAACTTAGATTATGAATTAATGTTATTTACTTCAGGTAGTACAAATTTACCAAAAGCAGTAATATTATCATTAAAATCTATAATCAATTCAGCTAAAAAATTTATTAATTATTTTAATTTATCTTCTCAAAACACTTTGCTTGCTTCTCTTCCTTTTAACCATATAGGCGGTTTGATGATTATGTTTAGGGGAATTATTGCTGGCTCACAAATAATAATACCCAAATCAACAAATTATAAAGATATTAAACTTTCACTAGAATCTAATCTGATAGATTATATTTCGTTAGTACCAAAACAACTTGCCGATTTAATAGATGACAATACGGATCTATCTAAATGCAAAGCCGTAATATTAGGAGGAGCCAAAGCGGACAAGAAATTAATTGAAAAAGCTTTAAATAAAGGAATTAATCTATATAAAGTTTACGGAAGCACAGAAACTTGCAGCATGATTACAATTGCCAGTCCGCAAGATTTAATAAATAATCCCCTTTCTTCTGGAAAACCGTTCTCTAATGTCGATATTTTTATTAGTAGTAACGGTAAATTAATTAAAAACTCGAATATTAAAGGAGAAATTGTAATTAAATCGGACACTTTATATAGTTATTATAAACTTCCAAATTTTAACAAATGCGAAGAAACCGATAATAACTATTTATTTTATACAAAAGATTTTGGATATTTGGATAATGATGGTAATTTAATAATTGAAAGCAGAGTTGATGATATAATTATATCCGGCGGAGAAAATATTTCACCCGAAGAAATACGAAGTAAATTATTGGAAATAAACGATATTAACGATGCGGTAGTTATAGGTATAGATGATGAAATTTGGGGGCAAGTGCCAATTGCTTTTTTAGTAAATAATAAATTAATT
>Ga0116156_10001793_pt1 | contig 20265 bp, 4 predicted proteins | sample AD_UKC045_MetaG_FD_89891 | JGI IMG/M metagenome (GOLD analysis project Ga0116156, IMG submission 89891) | Active sludge microbial communities of municipal wastewater-treating anaerobic digesters from USA - AD_UKC045_MetaG | ecosystem: Engineered > Bioreactor > Anaerobic > Digestate | place: USA... | reverse complement strand
GGCAGCGACGCGGCGTCGCTCGCGCCGGTCCAGATGCGCAGGGCCGCGCCGGGCGCGAGCGTCACGCCCGGCGGGATGACCAGCGCCTTGGAGGCGCGCAGATCCGGCGTCGGCGGTGTTTCGCTGGTCAGGGTGTCGGTAACCACCCAGCCGCCGAGATCAACCGGTGCTGCACCGTCATTGAACAGCTCGAACCAATCCTCCTTCTTGCCGGTGAGCGGATTGGTGAAGAGGTCATTCTGCGCCATGAATTCGTTGATCACAATGCGGCACGTCGGCCGGTCGGCGCGGTTGGCGGCACCGGGCGTGGCGGGATGGAGCCAGCGGCGCTGATCCGGCGAGCCGTCGGGCCAGGCACCCCACGCCGCATCGTCGGCGCAGTCGGTGTAGTCCAGGGCATCGACCACCACCACGCGGCCGTCGAGCGGCGCGCGCAGCAGCAGCGTGCCGGAAACAAAATCAAAACGGAAGCCGGCATGCAGGTGGCCGGGCGCACTCTCGCCGGGTTCGGCGTCAAGCCAGACGCGCAGGAAGGCGCCGGGCTCGAGCAGGGTGCCGGCCGGAAAGCTCCAGCCGGGGTCGCCCTGCGCCGTGGCCAGCGCCCAGCCGTCCAGCGCCACGGCGGCATCGCCGCTGTTGTAGAGTTCCACCCACGGTTCGCGCTCGCCGGCGTTGTCGGCGGGGCCGATCAGGTTGCGCGGCTGGAGTTCGTTGAGCCACACCTCCGGCAGGGCCGTGAGCGGCAGAGAAGAGGCGTTGGCCGCGCCCGGCGTGCAGGTGTCGGTCTGGACCGTCGCGATGTCGAGCGTCATGCCGAACACCAGGTCGGAGCTGCCGCCCTGATTCTGATGGACGCTGACGGCCAAGGTGTTGAGGCCGCTGCGCAGGGCGGTGGCAGGCAGCGCGAAGGGCCCTTGGATCTGGCCCTCCGGCAGGATGTGCGTGGTCGCGACGCTGGCGTCGGTCAGCGGGCCGATGGGCATCAGGGCGGAACGGTGGATCTCCTCGCCGTTGAGATAAAAGGCGGCCGCGTCGTCGAGCATGTAGGAGAGCCGCAACGTGGCGTTGACGGGGTTACCGCTGTAGGAGAAATCCGTGTGGAAGTAATAGGCGACACGCCCGCTCGTTTTGGGGATCACGGTGGCCAATGGAAGAGACAGAGGATCATCCTCGAAACCCAGCGGACCGGGGCCGACGGGCCACGCCGCGTCGTCAAAGGCGGGCGCGGTCCAGGTGTCACCGGGATAGCCGGTGGCAAAATAAGACCAGGCGTGCGCCCACGGCACGGCGGTCACAGTGACGCTGTTGGAGACGCCGTCCGCCACCCAGTTGGCCGGCCGGCTGTTGTCGAGCGCGGGGTTGATGAGCTGCAGCGCGGTGCCCGGCGGCACCGCCTCGGGCCAGGGGTGGCGGTCGCCGTACGTCACGCGGTCGAGCACCGGGTCGTCGGGCTCGAAGCCCGTCGCGCGCCGGCGCAGGCGCAGGGTGCCGGCCGGCGGCAGGACACCGCTGTAGGTACCGGCGACCCGCTGCCAGGCGCCGGTGCCGTAGACCTGCGCGATCGCCTGGGGGTCGGCCGCCACAAGCAGGCGCTCGCCGGGGTTCAGGACCGTGCCGCTGGCGAAGGCGAAGGCGACCGCGCCGTCCAGATAGACGCCGGTCAGGTTCATGCGCGTCGAGGCCGAGCGGTTGGCGATCTCGACATACGCGGCGCTGTTGGTGACCGGATGCGCCATGATCTCACTGATCAGGAGGTAGCCGTCCAGCGGATCGAGCGGCGTGCCGGTGTAGACGATCGTGCGGGTGACGCTGCCGCCGGACAGACGCATGCCGTCCGCGGTGAACGCCTCGATCTGGAAGGCGTTGGTGCCATTGTTGAGCACCACCTGCGCGCTCCAGGTGGTGGACGAGGTCCAGGTGACGTCGGTCTCCGCGCCGTTGACGCGCAGGGCGGTCACCGCGAAGGGCGCGTTGCCGGAAAGGGTCACGACATTTGAGTCGGCCTCGGACGCCGCCGCGGCCGGCGTCGTCACGCTGAACGCGCTGGCGTTCGCGGCGGCGAGCTGGGCGGCCACATTGGCGCACCGCGTCTCGACGTTGGCGAAATAGGCGTCGTAGTTACCGTTGAGCACCGTGGCGTCGGCGCGCAGCGCGTCGTACTTGGCGCGCGTCCAGGCGCGCAGCGCGGGATCGGCCGAGGCGGCGAGCAGCTTCTCGACGGCGCGCCAGAAGACGCGCGCCGTGACGGGGTGCTTCAGGAAGGTCCGCATCGTGGGGTCATCGGTCGGGAACGTGGCCAGCGAGGGATTGATCGGATCGGTCAGCGGACGGTTCGCGCCGAAGGAGACGTCGAGGTCCCAGGCGATGAGCTGCCAGCCGGCGGCGCTGTCGTAGAGGTACATGTTCTTGCCGCGGTTGAAGCCGTAGGTGTCGTAGTTGCCGATGAACTGGTTCATGGCGATCACGCCGGCAAAGCCCTCGAGGTTGATCTCCTGCCGGATGCGCTGCGTGTAGGTGGCGGGATCGACCGTGTTGAGCGTCTCGACCAACGAGAAGAAGTTGGCGTAGTCGTTGGCAAAGAAATTGGCATACCCGCGCTTCTGCCAGTTCCAGCGATAGCGGCCGGTTTTGAGCACCTGGCCGTCGCCGTCCGGCGCGTCGGTCAGGTAGGGCTGAAGGCGCGCGGTAATAATCGTGAAGGCCGAGATGTCGAGCGTGTACTCGAACCAGTCGTCGATCTTGAAGAGGTCGTTGTCGTCGTCCTCCGGGAACCAGTGCTTGACGACGCCGGCGTTGGGCTTCTCGGTGTCCTCGTAAATCTTTTTGCTGAACTGCTCGGTGCCGTTGGCGTAGACATGCACGAAGCGGCGGTGGACGTGCGGCAGCCCGAGCGCCTGCACCAGCGAGAAGCAGAACTGCTCGCGGATGCCGAGGTCATCGTTGCCGAGGTTGCCGACAGTCGAGAGCACCATGCCGTCGTCGTCGAGCACGGTGTCGTCGTTCTGAAAGATCGCCTCGTAATCGACGGTGCCGGTGCCGATCGGCGACGAGTAGTTGCTGTGGAACGGGCTGCCGGCGTACATCATGGCGGCGTGGTAAAGCACGCGGTCGTTGCCGTAGATGAAGGTGGCGTCGACCGGCGCGTTGCTGGCCCGCTCGCGGCGTGTCCAGTAATCGATGTTCTCCTGCGTCATCCAGAAGCGGTAGATGCCGAAGGCGCGGCTGTCGAGCGGCTCGCTGAAACGCACCAGACATTCTCGGACCGGGGCGTCGGCCGGAAAGCGGGCGCGCGCGGCGGGCACGCCGCAGTCCTCGGCCTCGATGTGGAAAGCGACCAGCGCGCCGGCGGGCAGCCCGGCCGGGATCTCGGCCGCCAGAAAACCGGCCGCGCACGGTCGCATGGCCACCCGGTTGGTGACGGCCTGCCCCTGCACGCGGTAGACAAGGTGCGCCTGCGCGAGGCCGTCGGGATCATGCAGCCGCGCGTAGACGGTGACCTTTTCGCCGGTGCGCGGCAGGACGGGCTGGTGGATCACGTCGTAGATCGCGGGGGCGGCGTTGGCGGCGCGGCTGTTGGGCTGACCGGGCGTGCCGAGCGCGCGCGTGGTGAGGATCGGACCGCTGGCCTCCAGCCAGTTGCCGCGCGTGCGGATCAGCAGCTCGGGGCAGCCGGAAAGCCAGCGGACGCGGGCGCGGATGGTGCCGGTGCCGCTCTTGGGCAATGTGGCGCTCATCGCGCCGCGGATGACGTTCATGCCGGTGTGGACACGGTCGGAGGCGCGCAGCCGCAGCGCGCGCTGGCCGTCGAAGGCGCCGGCGACCGGTTCGATGGCGGAACGGTCGTGCGTGCCCATGAAGCGCCAGTCGGGCGTGTCGCTTTCGAACGAGGGATTGTTGACAAGATTCGCGCCGCCCGTTGCGCGTACTTCGACCGCGTCGATCAGGCATTCGCCCGCATCCATCAGCCCGATGTGCATCTCGTTCGGATCCCCGTTAGCGCTGGCGGTGAAGCCGTGGTCGATTCGTCCGGTAAACTCAAGCGTGGTCCACGCGCTTTTCTGCGACTCGTCGCTGGCGGCCCAACTGCGCGCGAGCGCGGGATCGGCGCGCGGGTCGATCCGTTCGAGCGAGCTGCCGCCGCCGTCCGCCAGCGCGTGCCACTCGCCGCCGTCGCGGTAGGTGACGCGCTCCACGACCGTGTTGTTGGTGACGACAACAGGCGCGAGCGGATCGGCCGTGTCCATCACCGGCACCGGCTGCGAGAGCGTGACGGTTTCGCGGCTGTTGGCGAGCGAGCCGCCGAAGCCGTCGGGTGTGGCGAGCGCCGTGCGGTCGGGATAGAGCCGCGCGAAGGCGGCGGGATCGCGAGGCACCACCAGATAGCCGCCGGCCGGGATGCTGAGCGGCCCGAAGGCATAATCAATGCCGCCGCCCAGCTTCCAGCCGTCGAGGTTCACGCTCTGCGCACCGGGGTTGAAGAGCTCGACGTACTCCTCGTCCTTGTCCTCGGAGATCGGGTTGTACATGATTTCGTTGAGCACGACCGGCGCGGGGCGGCGCGGCGTGTTGGCTGCGCCCGGCGTGGGCGTCTCCAGAATGTTCCAGCGCGCGTCGCCGTCGGGAAAGCGGCCGTGCGCGACGCCGATCTGCTGGTCGTCCAGGCGCAGGGCGTCGATCACAGTGCCGCCGGCGGCGGCCGGCGCGAAGAGCCAGACGGTGTCGCCGCTGCCGTCGATCAGGAAGCCGAGCGCGGATTCGTGGAAAGCGAGGAAGCCGCGCGCCGGGAGCTCGGTGCCGTCGGGGATGAGGAAGCCGGGTGCGTTGAGATCGTCGCGTTTGAGCACGCAGCCGCCGAGTGCGCGCGGCGTGTCCGAGAGGTTGTGCAGCTCGATGAAGCCGGGAGTCGCGCCGGAGTGGGCCAGCACCTCGTTGATCAGCACGGCCTCGAAGGCGGTGGGGCGCGCCGGGTCCGCCGCTCCGGGCGAACCGCCGGGCAGGGCCGAGGCCGACCAGCCGTCGGCGTCGCGCTCGCCGTAGGAGGGGCGGGCGAGGACCAGGGTGTGGCCCGAGCCGTCGGCGGCGACCGGCCACGGCGGGTCGTCGCCATACGCCACAGTGCTGAGCCAGGCGCCGAGCGCGTCATGCAGCGTGATCTCGCCGCTGCCGTCGAAGGCGTAGGCCTCGAAGCCACCCACCACCTGCTGCAGGCCGGTGACTGCGGTGACATCCGCCGGTGACGGTGCCACGACGAGGTAGCCGTTGGCGGCCAGCACGGTGCCGGTCGGGAGCGTGTAGTCGAAGACGCCGGAAAGGCGGTAGCCGCTGAGATCCTGATAGAACGGGTTGGAATTGTACAGCTCCACAAAGCGCAGGTCGCGGCCGTCGCCGCGGGCGGCGGGCGTGTGGTTGATTTCGGTGATGGCGATCGCGGTGCGGCGCGAGGAGGGGCCGGCCGGTTCGCGGCCGCCGCGCACGAGGGCTGCGGGCACCGGCGCGTTGAGCGGCGGGACAAAGCTGAAGCCGGTGAGCGCCAGCGTGTTCGCGGGCACGGCGCGGTCCTGCACGGTGAGCGCCAGCGTGTGGGCCGTGCCGGCGGTCAACGGGGTGTCCAGGCGCAGCGTCACGCCGGAGCCTTCTCCCAGCAGCGTCGCGCTGAGCACCGCGCTGCCGCTGACGGCATAGGCGGCGGGGTTGGTGGCCGAGGCGGGGTCGAGCGGTTCGGAGAAGCCGAGCGTCAGGATACGGCGGTCGTGGAAGACGTTCCAGGCGGTCAGAGCGGGCGCGGTGACGTCCGGCACGAAGCGGTAGCGGGCGGCGGCGCTGGTGACGGTGCCGGCCAGATTGGAGAGCACGCAGCGGAAGAGGCGGTTGCTGTTGGCGACATCGGCCGTCAGCGTGTAGGCGGGCGCGGTCGCGCCGGGAAGGTTGACGCCGTCGCGCTGCCACTGATAGGTGACGCCGCCCTGGCGCACGGCTTCGACCGTGAAAGTGGCGCTGCGCAGGCCGGCCCACTGCTCCTCGATGTCAAGCGAGAGCGGCTGCGTCCGGATGACCGGCGGATCCAGATAGGGCGTCAGCACGGCGGCCGGGATGACATTGGTGGCGGTGGTGCCGGGCACCTGCCAGGCCACGGCAAGATTGTCGCCTCCGGTGTTCTCCTTCTGGAGTACCTCGATGTAGTAACGCGTGCCGGCGGTGAGGGCGATCGGCGCGGATTTCTGGCTGGCCTCTTTGGTCCATTCCCGCGAACTGGCCCAGCCCGAGACGTAGGCGATGCGACGGCGCGAGGCCGGCGTGTGGTCGGTGCCGAGCCAGAGTTCGCCGCCGTCGTCGGTCGCCACCCAGAAGGTGTAGGAGCCGGTGACCGCCGGGGTCAGCAGCGCCCGCACGCGCTGGCCGTAGTAGTCGGCCACGTTGACGCCGGTTTCGAGCGGGGCGTTGACAACCTCCTCGACGGTCGGCGCGTCAGGGAACGCGGCGGCGGCGGTGAGATCCGCGACGCGGCTGCCGGCGATGCCGGCATAATATTCACGGTAAAAGCCCTGCTGCGCGCCGAGCGGCAAGCTGGCGCAGGCGAGAAAAAAGGCCGTCAAACAAGGCGACACACGCATGAAAGCTCTCCGTGGTCCGTGAACACTGTGACTATCAGACCATCACTGTAACGCGTTGGAATCAAAACGGCAAGGATCAGTTCGCGCGGGCGCATGGCAGTTCTGTTGGGGCCAATCAATCATAATCTTAATCTTAATCTTAATCTTGCACATCGAACTTTCTCGAGAGTAGACTGCGCCCATGAAAACGAGCTTTGATCACGAGAAGCTGTCTGTCTATCAGGAAGCGATTCGATGTGTGGCTTGGGTTGGAGATCTCCTGGAAACACATCGTGATGTGGGTGCCCATCGTCTCGATGCGGGTGGGCTTGATCCGCAGCACCTCCGCTGATCGTGTTTATGAGGGGCCGGCCGAATATGAGGCCGACAATCGGCGACGAGCAGATTAAGATTAAGATTAGGATTACGAGAAGGTCTCCCCAACAGAACTGCCATGCGCCCGGCGCAAGACCGGTTAAGTTTCTCGGGTAAGGGTATCCGGTTAAGGGTGGCGAGTCAGAACGCGGGTACGTAAACGCGAACGATAAACACGAATGTTCGTCGCGCACCCCGGTCACCAACCGATGACTACCGCCCTAATGCCGACGCCGCGAGGAAACGATGCCCGCATCCTCGCGCACGCGGACGTGTGCGACCACCCGGCAACCGCCGGTAGGGCGGTCTCGCCGAGACCGCCGCCGGGGCGGACGCCCGCCCGTTTCCCGCCGATCCACGCCGCCGAAGGATGATCCCGTTGCCTGTTCGGCGTCCGGCGTTCGTTGCCAAAGGCCCCTTTCAACTGAGATACGACTGAATCCCGTCTTTATGCGGCGGTCTCGGCGAGACCGCCCTACCGGTTGAGAGACAGAAGAAGCGAGGAAGGATGCGTGACCGAAACCCGAAACCAGAAACCCGAAACCAGAAACCCCAACGGTCAGAGGAACGGGGGTGCGCCCCGTTGGTCAGCGGGCTGCAGCGAGCGGATCATGGCGGCGCGCGCCGTTGCGCCCCTTTTCCCAGAACTCGGTGAAGGCCTTCTGGAAGCGCGGCAGGTCGACGCCCTCGAAGGCGGCGGTGGTGGCGGCCTCGGGGTCGCGTGTCACCTCAAGGGTCTTGAGGTAGGCGGGCAGGATCTGTGCGTAGGCGGAGAGCCGCTGCGACGGTGCGCCTTTGCGGAGGAAGTAGACCAGCCCCCAGGCGGTGGCGTAGTTCAGGTGGCGCTGGTCGTCGGTGCCGCCATAGAAGGCCGCATGGTCGGCGTGGAGGATGGCGGGGAGATTAGCCGCGGCGCGCGCAAGGTGCTCGATCAGGTAAGCTGCGCGGCCGCCCTCAGGAAGATCGACGCGCCCCTTGCTGTCGATCTGGGCGGACTCGAAAAAGCAGGCGTGCCCCTCGTTGTACCACATGGCGTTCGGGATCATGCGGGTGGCGTAGAAGAGATACTGGTGGAAGCCTTCGTGGCGGATGATCTCCAGCGTCTGGTCGCGGTCCTTGCCCTGCGAGAGGATCACCAGCTCGCGCCGCATGGGCGACCAGAGGCCGACGCTCCAGGCGTGCTCCTGGCCGACGTATTGCCGGTAGGCCTCGGCATCCTCGAAGATCCGCACGACGCTGACATCGCTCTCGGTCTGAAACGGCGGCACGAGCCGGGCGAAGGCCGCGCGCAGCGCCGGCAGGGTGGCCTGCAGCTCTTTGACGAGGGACTTGCCGGCCGAGCTGCGGATGTCGGACAGGAAGACGTAGTCGAGGGATTCGGCGTACCACCAATCCTTCATGTTGGCGATGCTGCGGCGTGCGGCGGCGCGGCTGGGATGGTCGGGCACGGCGGCGGCGTCGCGGTGCGCGGCGGGCGCGGTGCGCAGCGCCTTGCCCTGGACCCCGGCGGCGGGGGTGGCGCGCTGGGGCAGCGCGGCGACCGACGCCAGGAACTGCGTTTCGAAATCCTTGCGCACTTTGGCTTTCGGAGTGCTGTCGGCGATGCGGACCACGGCGCAGAACCACTCGGTCGGTTCGGTGCGTCCCTGCGGCGTGCGGCGCTTGGCGCGGAAGGCGTAGATCAGGGTGTCGCCGGCGGCGTCGGCCGGGAAACAGAGCGCGTCATGCAGGGAAAAGCCGGTGCGCAGCTTTTCGGGGGCGCCGGGCGTGCAGCCGGCGAACGCGGCGACCCAGGCCGCGAGCGCGTCGGGACTGTCGGGGTCGAACGCCGCGCCCGGCGCGGCGAGCGCCTCTTCAAAGGTCTCGCGGGCGACATGCTGAAGGTCGCTCTCGATGCGCGGCGGGAGGCGTGAGGCGCGCCCCAGGATCAGGCGGTTGCCGTCATCGTCGCGCCATTGGCCGGCATGCTGGGTGGCGTACCAGAGCTCGTGCGGATCGAAGAGGTCGCGCCGCGTGCTCTCGCCGTTGCGGGTGAAGGTGTAGGTGAAGGTCTTGTGCGGCGGCAGCGGCTCGGGGACGGCGCCGCCGAGCGTGCGCAGGCTCAGCCCCAGCTCCGGATAATTCTTGTTGGCGCGGAACGACGGCGCGGCGCCGGCGCTGCCGGCCAGTGTCAGTGCCAGCGCCAGCAGCACGATTCCGCCGCAGCGGGGCTCGATGCCTATCATGGATATCCTCCCGCGCGCCGGCTCAGGTCGCGGCTTCCGTGAGCTGGTCGGAGCGCTGCGCGATGTTCTCAAGATGGCGCACGATATTTTCGACGGCGCCGACTACCTCCACGAAGACCAGACCGCGCTCGGGCGTGCAGAGCCCTTTCTGAAGGCGGTCGACATGGCCCTGCATGGAGGCGTGGGCCAGCTTCTCCAGATCCTCGACCACGATGCCCACGGCCTTGGCCAGGAAACGTCCGTCCTGCAGGCTTTCGTGGGTGAGGCCGGCAATGGTGGTGGCTTTCTCGAGCAGGGTTTCCAGCTCTTCGAGCGCATCTTTCGAGAAGCGCGACGAGGTCGTCTGGGCTTCGGCGCGGCGCGCGATCAGCAGCGCGAGGTCGGAGATACGCTCGGCATCGTTCACGCAGTGCATCAGCACCGGGATCGCGGCGGCCTGCTGTTCCGAAAGCTCCTTGCGCGTGAGCTGCACGAGGTAGTCCATGATCTCGCCCTGGTTACGGTCGACCTCATCCTCCATCGCCTCGATGTCGGAAACCTTGACCGGCTTGCCGTCCTTATAGCCGCGCAGCGCCAGCTCTGCCGTGCGCCAGGCGCTGTCGGTCATGTCGGCCAAGGCGCGCATGGCGCAGAACAGCGCGAGCGAGGGCGTATTGAGCAGATTCTTTTCAAGGTGCACGGTGGCGGTCGTGGCTTTCTTGGCCGGGATCAGATGCTCGCAGAGCCAGGCCAGCGTGCCGATGAAGGGGGTCATGAGAACGACGTTCGTCACGTTGAAAAGGGTGTGCGCCATCGCGACGTGGCGGCCGATGTTCTCGCCGAGGAAGACGTTGCCGGAGGTCACGTCGTTCACGAGGTGAAGGAAGCAGGGCACGCCGCGCATCGGCACGTAGAAAAGGCCGACGATGACGCCGGTGCCGAGCACGTTGAACATGGAGTGGGCCGCCGCGGTCTGGCGCGCGGTGCGGTTGGCGTTGAGCGAGGCCAGGATCGCGGTGATGGTGGTGCCGATGTTGTCGCCCAGCACGATCGGCACGGCTGTCCAGATGTTGAGCAGGCCGCTGTTGGCCAGCGCGATGGTCAGGCCGATCGTGGCGGAGCTGCTCTGCACGAGCATGGTCATCAGGGTGCCGATGCCGATCGCGCCCAGCACCGCGCCGAACGGCATCGGCTGGCCGGGCTGCGGCGTGCAGTCGAACGACTGGAAGACGCGGATGAAGCTGGGGAAGGTGCTGACGCTCTTCAGCTCGTCGGACATCAGCGTCATGCCGAAGAAGAGCAGGCCGAAGCCGAGCAGCGTGCGCGCGCTGCCCTGCCAGGTGGCCCGGCGCGCGATCAGCAGGCCGGCCGTGCCCGCGATGATGGCGGGCAGCGCCAGGCCGTCGAGCTTGAACGAGACCATCTGGCCGGTGACGGTGGTGCCGATATTGGCGCCGAAGACCACGCCGATGGCCTGCTGCAGCGAGAGCAGGCCGGCGTTGACGAAGCCGACGGTCATGACGGTGGTCGCGCTGGAGGACTGGATGAGCGCGGTGACGAAGGTGCCGGCAAAGATCGCGGCGACGCGGTTGCGCGTGACGTAAGCCAGCACCGTCTTCATGCGGTTGCCGGCCACCTGATGCAGGCCCTCGCTCATGAGGGTCATGCCGAAGATGAAGATCGCCAGGCCGCCCAGCACGCCGATCACCGTGCGCATGACGCACATCGAGAGCGCCTCGATCACAAAGGGGCGTGTGTGGAGGCCGCGCTCGCAGTCGGCGACCTCGGCACGGACCTCATACCGGCCGGTGGCGTCCGGGTCGGTCTTGAGCGACACCTCGGCGACGCCGGCGGCGTCGGTCTTGACGCTGCTCTTCGAGAGCTTGCCCGCCTTGCCGGGCTGGCGCGCGAGCGTGAAATAGACCGGGGCGCCGGCCACGGGCGCGCCGTCCGGCGCGGTGAGCGTGACGCGCAGCGGCTTGGGCAGCGGCTGGCCCGAAGCGCCCTCCTGCCGGTTATTCGCCAGCGCGACGCCGGCCACGAAGCGCACGCGCCGGCGGACCTCCGGCGTGTCGGCACAGACGATGTCCAGATACTGATCGCCGAACCCCTTGCCCAGCTCGACGCTGAAGCTGCACGTGCCGCCCGCATCGGTGACACCCTCGGCGGGGATCGCGCGGATGCCGACTGCGGGGTCGGCCGGCTCTACCGTCAGACGCGCGCCCGCGATCGGGTGCGCGCTCCCTTTGCCGCCCAGCAGACCGCGCACGGCGCGGCTCAGGAGTTCCACTCGGATCGCGTTGGTCTGGACCGAGCCGGACGGCGCGAGCTGGGTCTCGGGCGTGAAGAGCACCAGTTTTTCGGGTTCGAGGCCCTTGGGCACCCGGTCGCAACCGGTGAGCAGCAGGCCGGTCAGCAGAAGCAGAGCAAGGGCGGACAGCGCGGTCTTCACGTGTGTCATAGGCGTTTCCATACAGGGTGAGGATCATGCAGGCAAGCGCTCACAGCGCTCAAACACATTTCAAACGCTAAGATAATATCAGATCCGCGGCCGGCCCAACACCCCCAAAACACATTAGGATTCGGTTAGCGCCCGGCCGGTTTCGAGGCGGCAGGCGGGCTGAAGAAAGTCTGGCGATGGCGTTCGGCGAAGGCTCGCAGGCGCGCGGCGACCTCGGGGTGGCGATCGATCACGTTGACGGTCTCATGCGGGTCGGCGGCCATGTCAAAGAGCGAGAGGCCGATGCGTTCCTGGCGGTAGGTGCCGGGTTTGCCGTCGCGGCCCGCGGCGGCCAAGGTGCGGTAGCCGTGCGGCAGGTGCAGCTTCCAGCGGCCGTCGCCGCTGAAGAGCCCCTCGAAGGCCTTGCCGGTGGTGAACGCGTAGTAGTCGTGCGGATTGACCGCGCCCGGGCGTCCGGTGATCAGGTCCCAGATATCATGGCCGTCGAGCGGCGTGGCCGGCAGCGCCGCGCCGGCGAGGCGCGCGAAGGTCGGCAGCAGGTCGATGGTGCCGAGCATCGCGTCGCTGACGCCGCCGGGGGGGATGCGGCCCGGGAAGCGCATCACGCAGGGGCTGCGCGTGCCGCCGTCGAAGCCGGTGCCTTTGGCCTCGCGGAACGGCGTGCTCCCCGCGTGGTTGCCGTAGACGTGCCAGGGGCCGTTGTCGGAGGTGAAGACCACCAGCGTGTTGTCGGCCACGCCCGTCTCGTCCAGGGCGCGCATGATCGCGCCGACCGACGCGTCGATCTCCATCATCACGTCGCCGTACAGGCCGGCGCCGGAGGCGCCGCGGAAACGGTCGGACACCGCCAGCGGCACATGCGGCATGCTGTGCGGCACATAGAGGAAAAAGGGCTGATGGCGCTTGCGGCGGATGAAATCGACCGCGCGCTCGGTGTACCGCTGCGTGAGGGTGTTCATCTGCGCGGCGGAGAGATCGTCGATCGCGACCGCGCCGTTCTCCCAGTACTGGAGCGGGAAATTGTCGAAGGCGCGCGACTGGGGGTGGTGGCGCCACATGTCGTTCGAGTACATGAGGCCGCACGACTCGTCGAAACCGCGCGCCGGCGGCCGGGTGTCGGGCTGGTCGCCGATGTGCCACTTGCCGAAAACCGCGGTGGCATAGCCGCGCGGCTTGAGCACCTGCGCGACGGTCGGCCAGCGGGGGTCCATGCCGCGGGCGCGCGGGCCGTGCGCGCCGACCAGGCCGGTCCGTTCGGGATAGCAGCCGGTCAGCAGCGCCCCGCGCGAGGCGGAACAGATCGCCTGCGGCACATGCAGGTTCACGAAGCGGCAGCCTTCGGCGGCGAGCCGCCGCACGTTCGGCGTCTCATAGGCGGGCGCGCCGAACGGATGGAAATCGGCGTAGCCCGCGTCGTCGAGGAAGATCACGACGATGTTGGGCGGGCGCGCTGCGGGGGCGAGCGACGTGCAGGAGGCGCCGAGGCCCGCCGCCGCGAGGCCGGAGCCTTTGAGGAACGCGCGCCGAGAGAGGCGGAGCGGATTATTGGCGTTCATAAGGCGGCAAGCTGGTCGCGCTGCACGGCGAGTTCCGTTTCTAGCGCGGCGAGTTTCGTTTCCAGCGCGGCGACGCGCGACTCGAGCGCGTCGAGGCGGGATGGGGCGGACGGCTGGGGAGTCGGCGCGGGCGTGAAGCCGGCCGCGCCGGGTTCTTCCAGGGCGGGGGGCGAGTCGCCCAGCAGGTGGGCGAAGCGCGCCTCCTTGTGGCCGGGCTGGCGCGGGAGTTCGGTCACGAGCGCGCCGTCCTCGCGCACGGCGAGGCGCCGGAGCGCGGCCATGACCTCGTCCAGCGAGGCGAAGGGGTGCATGCGCGCGGCGCGGCTGCGCAGTTCGCCGGGGGTCTGGGGGCCGCGCAGCAGCAGCTCGCAGAGCAGCGCGCGCTCGGCGGGGTCGAGTTCGAATTCGGCGATCAGGCGCTCGCGGTATTTGACGGTGCGCGAGGTCGCTCCGGAGAAGCACTCGGCCAGCCGCTTCTCTTGAAGGCTGTAGAGTCCGTTCTGCAGGGTTCGTTCGTCGAGGGCCATCAGCGGCGCGCGGTTGTTCTTCTGGTTGCAGGCGGCAATCAGCGCGTTCAGCGTGAGCGGATAGTATTCAGGCGTGGTGAGGGCCTTCTCGATCAGCGCGCCGACGATGCGGGCCTCGATCGGCGAAAGCGTGCGTGAAGGCGAGTCAGTTTGCATGGTGGATACTATAGCGAAGAAAGGCGGTTGAAGAACAGGTGAAAAGGGCGCAAAAAACCTGCCGAAAAAAAGTTTGGATTTTCACAAAAAGGCGGTTGACGGGGCGTGCGGGGGGGTGCTATAGTCTGCGGCTCTTTCGGGGCACCCGGCGGCGCAGGCCGCTGGATGCGGACGGAGGCGGGCCGGAAAAAATCGCGAGAAATTTTCCGGCCGGGGGTTGACAGGACGGCGGCGGTTTTGCTAAAGTCCCAACCCGCGCCGCAAACGGTGGATGACGCCGGCGGCGGCGCGAACTTGCTCTGTGAAATCCGGTCGTTCAGGCGCAGAACCGGCGGGTCCAAAAGACGGACCGGCGGGGATGCGGGAGAATAGGAAGCTTGTGAAGCAACTGTCCGGAACGAAGACGAACGAAACGCGCAGCGCGGCTCCGGCCGGCGCGGCGCGCGGAATTTTTTTCTGAGAGTTTGATTCTGGCTCAGAACGAACGCTGGCAGCGTGGATTAGGCATGCAAGTCGAACGGGATCCGGAAGGTAGCAATACCGGCCGGTGAGAGTGGCGGAAGGGCGAGGAGCACGTGGATAACCTGTCCCGTGGGTGGGGATACCGTCCCGAAAGGGGCGTTAATACCGAATGGGGCCCCGGACCGCATGGTCCGGCGGCCAAAGGCGGGGACCGCAAGGCCCGCCCCCCCGGGAGGGGTCCGCGCACCATCAGCTAGACGGCGGGGTAACGGCCCACCGTGGCTTACGGTTAGCTGGTCTGAGAGGACGACCAGCCGCACTGGGACTGAGACACTGCCCAGACTCCTACGGGAGGCTGCAGTCGAGGATCATTCGCAATGGGCGAAAGCCTGACGATGCGACGCTGCGTGGAGGATGAAGGCCCTCGGGTCGTAAACTCCTGTCATGGGGGGCGAGGCGGAGGCGGTTAACGGCCGCCCGAGTTGACGGTACCCCAAGAGGAAGCCACGGCTAACTCTGTGCCAGCAGCCGCGGTAATACAGAGGTGGCGAGCGTTGTTCGGATTTACTGGGCGTAAAGGGCGCGTAGGCGGCCGCGTGTGTGGGGTGTGAAATCTCCGGGCTCAACCCGGAAAGTGCGCTCCAAACTGCGCGGCTCGAGTGCGGGAGGGGAGATCGGAATGCAGGGTGTAGCGGTGAAATGCGTTGATATCCTGCAGAACACCGGTGGCGAAGGCGGATCTCTGGAACGCAACTGACGCTGAGGCGCGAAAGCAGGGGGAGCAAACAGGATTAGATACCCTGGTAGTCCCTGCCCTAAACGGTGCACGCTTGGGGTGGGGGGATTTCACCCCCCCCGTCCCGGAGCTAACGCGTTAAGCGTGCCGCCTGGGGAGTACGGCCGCAAGGTTAAAACTCAAAGAAATTGACGGGGGCCCGCACAAGCAGAGGAGCATGTGGCTTAATTCGATGCAACGCGAAGAACCTTACCCGGGTTTGACATGCAGCTGCACGGCCTGCGAAAGCAGGCCTCCTTCGAGGGTGCTGCACAGGTGCTGCATGGCTGTCGTCAGTTCGTGCCGTGAGGTGTTTGGTTAAGTCCAGCAACGAACGCAACCCCTGTGTCCAGTTGCCAGCGCGTAACGGCGGGAACTCTGGACAGACTGCCCGTTCACACGGGAGGAAGGTGGGGACGACGTCAAGTCAGTATGGCCCTTACATCCGGGGCTGCACACGTGCTACAATGGCCGGCACAAAGGGAAGCGAGGCCGCGAGGCGGAGCCAACCCCCAAAACCGGCCCCAGTTCAGATCGGGGTCTGCAACCCGACCCCGTGAAGTCGGATTTGCTAGTAACGGCGCATCAGCTACGGCGCCGTGAATACGTTCCCGGGCCTTGTACACACCGCCCGTCACATCATGAAAGCCGTCTGCACCCGAAGCCGGCGCACCAACCCGCAAGGGGGGGAGCCGCCTAAGGTGTGGGTGGTGATTGGGATGAAGTCGTAACAAGGTAACCGTTGGGGAACCAGCGGTTGGATCACCTCCTTTCTAAGGAGCAGCCCCGCCGCGAGGCGGGGCGAAGGTGGAACGCCCCTCGGGGCGCGGCGGCGCGGAGACGCGCCGCCACCCGGACGGAAGCGAAGCAGGCTGAGGATTCTCCCGCACCCCCCCCGGGCCGCAAGACGCGGCCCGACCGAACAGCGCCTGAACACGCGTCGAGAGAGACGTCCCGCGCCGGGGGCATAGCTCAGTTGGTAGAGCGCCAGCTTTGCAAGCTGGATGCCGCCGGTTCGAGCCCGGCTGCCTCCACCATCCCCGCGAGGGGCCGGGGCGGGCGGTTCCCGGAAGCGGGCGTGTAGCTCAGTTGGTTAGAGCGCGTCCCTGATAAGGACGAGGTCCCTGGTTCGATTCCAGGCACGCCCACCAGCTGCCGGCAGAACACTCTCGGCACGGCGCGGCCGGACGGAATTTCCCGCCCCCAGGGGGCGGGTCGATCTTTGACAACTGCACAGTCTGGGTATCAAGAAGAGTTGCAACGTAACGAGAATGGCGAGGGTTTCGATCTTCGGCCAAGCGTATACGGGCGCACGACGGATGCCTTGGCATCACGAGGCGATGAAGGACGCGGTCAGCTGCGATAAGCCCCGGGGAGCGGCAAGCACGCTTTGATCCGGGGGTTTCCGAATGGGGCAACCCCGCACCCGTCATGGGGTGCGATCCCGGGATGAATCCATAGTCCCGAGGAGGCGACACCGGGGGAAGTGAAACATCTCAGTACCCCGAGGAGAAGAAATCAACAGAGATTGCGCAAGTAGTGGCGAGCGAACGCGCAGGAGCCCAAACCAGGAGGTTCACCTCCTGGGGTTGCGGGACCGCGACACGGCACGCGCGCGGCTAGGCGAACGGCCTGGAAAGGCCGGCGGCACAGGGTGACAGCCCCGTAGCCCGAAGCCTGCGCGCGGCCCAGCGGGATCCCAAGTAAGGCGGGACACGTGAAACCCTGTCTGAATCCGGGGGGCCCACCCTCCAAGGCTGAATACTCCGTGATGACCGATAGTGAACAAGTACCGCGAGGGAAAGGTGAAAAGAACCCCTGCTAGGGGAGTGAAACAGACCTGAAATCGTGCGCCCACAAGCTATGGCGGCGTCTTAGGACGTTGCCGTTTGCCTTTTGCATAATGAGTCCGCGAGTCACCCTGTGCGGCAAGGTTAACCGAAAGGGGAGCCGCAGCGAAAGCGAGTCCGAAACGGGCGAGCGAGTCGCACGGGGTGGACCCGAAGCCCGAGCGAGCTACCCATGGCCAGGATGAAGCCCCCGTAACAGGGGGTGGAGGTCCGAACGAGTCTCCGTTGAAAAGGGGTTCGATGAGCTGTGGGTTGGAGCGAAAGACTTATCAAGCCGGGTGATAGCTGGTTCTCCCCGAAATGCCTTTAGGGGCAGCCTCGGGCAATGCAACCCGCGGAGGTAGAGCACTGATTGGTCTAGGGCCCCTGCCGGGGTACCGAAGCCTGTCAAACTCCGAATGCCGCGGGCGTCAGCCCGGGAGTGAGACCGTGGGGGCTAAGCTTCACGGTCGAGAGGGAAACAGCCCAGACCGCCGGATAAGGCCCCCAAACTGCGCTCAGTCACTAAGGATGTGGGGTTTCGGAGACAGCCAGGATGTTGGCTTAGAGGCAGCCATCATTTAAACAGTGCGTAACAGCTGACTGGTCGAGAGATCCCGCGCCGAAAATGATCGGGAGTCAAGCGCAGTGCCGAATCCGCGGAGCGAGAGCTGGTAGGGGAGCGTTGTCTGACGGGTTGAAGCCGTGCGCGGAAGCGGCGGTGGACTTCAGACAAGTGATTATGCGGACATGAGTAACGAAAAACCGGGTGAGAATCCCGGTCGCCGGAATCCCAAGGTTTCCCGGGGCAGGTTCGTCCGCCCGGGGTTAGCCGGTGCCTAAGCCGAGGCCGAAAGGCGCAGGCGATGGACGTCAGGCGAATATTCCTGAGCTTCCGGCAAGGGTCTGACCGACGGGGAACCCGGTAGGATAAGCGGGGGTGCAGATGGACGCATCCTTTAGGGCGCAGGGCGCGCGGCAGGCAAATCCGCCGCGCACAAGCCCGAGGCCACGACGAGCGGGAAGCTTGCTTCCCGCAAGCCGCCTACTCCACGCCGGCAAGAAAAACCCCTAGGGACCGAGCCGGAAACCGTACCAAAACCGACACAGGTGGGAAGGTACTAGTATACCAAGGCGCGCGAGAGAAACCTCGTTAAGGAACTCGGCAATCTAGCCCCGTAACTTCGGAAGAAGGGGTCCCCGGCGCGAGCCGGGGCGCAGTGAACGGGCCCATGCGACTGTTTAACAAAAACACAGCACTCTGCCAACCCGCAAGGGGACGTATAGAGTGTGACACGTGACCAATGCGGAAAGGTCAAGGCAAGGGGTCAGCCGCAAGGCGAAGCTCTGAACCAAAGCCCCCGTGAATGTCGGCCGTAACTATAACGGTCCTAAGGTAGCGAAATTCCTTGTCGGGTAAGTTCCGACCTGCACGAATCGTGTAACGCTGTGGGCGCTGTCTCAACGAGGATCTCGGTGAAGTTGTAATGCCGGTGAAAATGCCGGATACCCGCAGAAGGACGGAAAGACCCTGTGAACCTTTACTGTAATCTGGTACTGTATTCTGGCCGCCTATGCGTAGCATAGCCGGGAGCCTTGGAAGCCCCTCCTTCGGGGGGGGCGGAGGCGCCAGTGAAATACCGGTCTTAGACGGACGGAATTCTAACCGCGAGCCGTTTTCCGGCCGCGGGACAATGCCAGAGGGTCAGTTTGACTGGGGCGGTTTCCTCCCAAACAGTAACGGAGGAGTTCGAAGGTACACTCAGCACGGTCGGCAATCGTGCGTCGAGCGCAAGGGTAGAAGTGTGCTTAACTGCGAGAGGGACACCTCGAGCAGATGCGAAAGCAGGACCTAGTGATCCGGCGGTGGCTCGTGGTAGCGCCGTCGCTCAACGGATAAAAGGTACTCCGGGGATAACAGGCTGATCGCAGCCGAGAGTTCATATCGACGCTGCGGTTTGGCACCTCGATGTCGGCTCATCGCATCCTGGGGCTGGAGAAGGTCCCAAGGGTTTGGCTGTTCGCCAATTAAAGCGGTACGCGAGCTGGGTTCAAAACGTCGTGAGACAGTTTGGTCCTTATCCTCTGCGGGCGCAGGAGAATTGACGGGAACATTCCCTAGTACGAGAGGACCGGGAATGACTGGCCTATGGTGTTCCGGTTGTCGCGCCAGCGGCACCGCCGGGTAGCCACGCCGGGAACGGATAAGCGCTGAAAGCATCTAAGCGCCAAGCCTCCCCGAAGACAAGTTCTCCCGCCCGAAAGGGCCTGAAGGCAGGTGGCAGACCACCACCTCGATAGGACGGGCGTGCAAGTCCAGCAATGGGCTCAGCGGACCGTTACTAATCAGCCGTGAGGCTTGGCCGTTTTTTCCAACTTCATTTGAAGCCGGAGGCGGGATCCCCGCCGTCCGTTGCAGAGCGGCTCCGATTGCCGCCCAGACTGTGCGTTGCCTTGTTTTCCGGGCGTGAGCCCGGGCCGGGTTTTCCCGGCGGCCATGGAGGGGAGGCAACACCCGTTCCCATCCCGAACACGGAAGTGAAGGGCCCCATCGCCGAGGGTACTGCAGGATGCGCCTGTGGGAGAGTAGGACGCCGCCGGGTTTTATCTTGGGGGCCGCGGATCGCGAGATCCGCGGCCCCCCTTTTTTTGCCCTTGCGTGCTCTGAGGCCCCTCCCGGTTTAGGCTTGTCACGGAAACGGGGATTCGGAATACTATCTCCGTTCGGGCTCAACGAAGGCTAGTCGGGTAACCGGTAACGGGAGGTTTGATCTATGCTGAAAAATAGAGGCGTCGCTGCGCTCTCGGTCGTCATCGTCACAACGCTCTGCGCCGTGTCCCGCGCGGATCTGCTCGGCTATTGGCCGCTGGAGGAAACCTCCGGTGCGGTCGCCACGAATCTGGTGCCGGGCGGGACAAACGGTATTCTGGTGGGCGCCGGCGTCACTTGGATGAACGACCCCGCACGCGGACAAGTCCTGAGTTTCGGCGCGGCGGGCATCACGAATTATGTCGATGCGGGCATCCTGCCGCCCATCGGGAACACGACCGACTTCACCTGGAGCTTCTGGGCCTACCATCAGGATGCGGCGAACAGCGACGTGATCCTGGGCAACCGCTATGACCCCGGTGCCAAAACCGGGAGCCAGTGGATCAAGTTTACGCCAACCAAATTCGAGTGTAACGCAGGGCCCCAGCTTAATATGGGAGGCTCTTGCAAAACCCCTCGCGATCTCCGCCTACGGCGGCCATCGCGAGGGGTTTTGGAAGGAGAAAATGCCTGTTTGACGGCCGTTCTATGCAATGATGATCGTATTTCTATTTTGGGAT
>Ga0116156_10001792_pt1 | contig 20275 bp, 17 predicted proteins | sample AD_UKC045_MetaG_FD_89891 | JGI IMG/M metagenome (GOLD analysis project Ga0116156, IMG submission 89891) | Active sludge microbial communities of municipal wastewater-treating anaerobic digesters from USA - AD_UKC045_MetaG | ecosystem: Engineered > Bioreactor > Anaerobic > Digestate | place: USA... | reverse complement strand
GTTCTGTCGCTGCATGGCGCAGGCTCCTACGCCAACTGGCAACGCAACTACGCGCCGTTCATGGACGTGAAGGACAAGTACAAGCTAGTCATCATGACACCCGGCTCGCCCACACGCGTGTGGAGTGATGCTGATGACCAGTATCTGCAGAACATCGTCGACTCGGTCGTTGGCGCTGTCGGCAAGTCGAATGTCGAACGCTTTGTCCTCGCAGGCCACAGCCAAGGCGGCATGACGTCGAACCGGATTATCTGCAGCGACTATTTCAAGGACAAGGTGGATGTCCGCATCTCGCTCTCGGGCGGACGCATCGGGCCGACCACGCCGGCCGGCCGCGGCTTCGCCAATGGCGGTCTGCCCATCTACCAGCAGGTTCCCGGCGTTCCGCAACCGCCGCCGCCAACGCGGGCCGCTGCGCCGGCTCCCGCCGGCCCGCCGGGAGGCGCGTGCGATTACTCTTTCATCTTCACCAATGGAGAATACGAAACCATTCCGGGTGAGACCTCGCCACTCGCCGACAAGTTCGGCTGCGGTCCGCGCGTGAAGGAAGAAGACGTGATCGACCCCAAGGCCGGCTATGTCTGGGATGCGACGCGCCAGGATCCGGGCACGGATGGTTGGGGCCACTATCCGCGCTCCGGCCGCGCGACCGTCTACAACTTCCCGAACTGCAAGGATGGCCGCGTCGTCGCTGACGTTGTCCGTCTTCAGAAAGGTCACACTGAAGGCCTCGAACCGAACGTGACCGAGAAGCTGATCAAGCTCGCGACCTCGGCCAAGGGTGGCAAAATAAAGAGCGGTGCATGGACGCCCCCGGCGCCGCCGGCCGCAGCTCGGGCAAATGTCTCACCGGGAACGCGCCCGAACTAGCGCTGTTTCCGGGCCGGCGGCAGGGCGACCTGCCGCCGGTTGCGTTTCGCCGCTTTGGACTTGGGCAGCGCTGCGCTAGATCAGGCAGATAAGGAGACGATCATGTTGAAACCCATCCTCGCATCCATCGCCCTCGTTGGTCTACTTGCGGCCTGTTCGCCCGGCGACGCGGAGCTTGATGGCGATATGGAGGTCAACGGCATGGAGCCGGCCTTCTGGGGAGTGAAAGTCGTCCGCGCCGAAAACAAGGCCACCATCAACGTTCTCGGTGAGCGCGATATCGTTGGCGAGGCCCCGGTGAAATCCACGGGCGAGAAGGCTACGATCCTCACATCCAAGACGCCAGAAGGCGACTTTGTCATGACCCTGACACGTGCAGATTGCAAGGATGGCTTGGGCGACCGTGAATACCACTGGTCGGTCTCCGCTTCCTGGAAGGGAGAGACGTTGAAAGGTTGTGCTGCGCCCGCGAAGCCCGCCGACCCAGCGGCGGGGTGATTTGGCGCTGATTGACTTGGATCAGGGGCAAGGCGCAGTCTGTTTCCGGACGAGGATACTCAGGGGACGTCACATGCGCCTGTCAATGATCGCTGCGTTTGCAGCAACCGCCGCTCTTTGCTCTGCCTGCAGCCCGCCCGTCGGTTCGGCCGAATGGTGCAAGCAGATGGAAGCGAAGATGAAAGGCCAGGACTCGCTAGAGCAAATCTCGAAGCTGACGCCCGAGGAGCAGCAGGGCATCGGTCAGTGCATGATGAATGCGCTCGATGGCGCATTGAAACAGCAATAGCCATTCAGGCCCGTGGGTGCGCCTCGGCATGCACCTTCATCAGCCGGGCTGCGTCGACGCCGGTGTAGATCTGCGTCGTCGACAGGCTGGCGTGGCCCAGCAGCGCCTGGATCGACCGCAGGTCGCCGCCGTTCGCGAGCAGGTGCGTCGCGAATGAGTGACGCATCGCGTGTGGCGTCGCCGTCTCCGGCAAGCCAAGCCGGTGGCGCAGCTTTTCCATCAAACGCTGCACCAGCCGTGGATTGAGCGGGCCACCCTTGGCCCCGCGGAAGATCGGCTCGTCCGGCGCAGCGGGAAACGGGCACAGCTTGGCGTACTCATTGATCGCCTCGCGCACCGTGCGGATCAGCGGCACGATCCGCACCTTGCGGCCCTTGCCATAGACCCGCAACGCTTCCGGCGCAGGCGTATCCTTGCCGGTTAGCGACAGCGCTTCGGACAGACGAAGGCCAGCGCCATAAAGCAGTGACAGGATCGCAGCGTCGCGCGCGAGGATCCATTCGGCGACGTCATCGCCGTCGCCATCTCCGGCAATGTCGATCGCTTCCGACGCAAGTTTCTCGGGTAGTGGGCGGGGCAGGCGATGCGGTCGCCGCGGGCTCTCGAACATCATCGCTTTCGCGTTCGCCGCATCGAGCCTGCGGTCGAGGAACTTGTAGAAGGCGCGCAGGCTGGACGCCGCGCGAGCACGCGAAGAGGCCGCTAGATTGTCTTCTGTCCGCCGGCGTGCAAGCCAGGCGACGACGTCGTGGCGCGACAGGCGCTTCAGGTCCGAGACGTGCGGCTCGCCGCCCAGATGTTCGACCAGGAAATTGATAAAATGGGTAACGTCGCGCTGATACGCCTCGATTGTCTTTTCAGACGACCGACGCTCGGTCTCCAGCCAGACCGTGAACTCCTGCAGGGCTTCCCGCGCTGTATTCGGCGTGCTCATGGGTCGAAACGATGCTTGCCGGGCGTTAAGACCGTGTTTCTGTAAACTCAGCCTTGAGCCCAGACGGCTGTTTCCCTGCATTTGAAGTCCTATTTTCAGGGCCTGACAGCAGGAAAAGCAGGAAACTGACCATGCCGCTTCGTATCGGAGACAAGGCCCCGGATTTCACCGCCGACACGACAAAGGGCCGGCTCGGCCTGCACGACTATCTCGGCGACTCGTGGGGCGTTCTGTTCTCGCACCCGAAGGACTTTACGCCCGTCTGCACCACCGAACTCGGCTCGCTGGCCCAACTCGAGCCTGAGTTTACGGAGCGCAACGCCAAGCTGATTGGCCTGTCGGTCGACCCGGTAACGGATCATTCGCGCTGGCTGCCGGACATCAAGGATGTGACGGGCTTTCTGCCCAACTATCCGTTGATCGGCGACGCCGACCTCAAGGTCGCAAAACTGTACGACATGCTGCCGGCCGATGCAGGCGATACGGCGGCGGGCCGCACGGCTGCGACCAACGCCACGGTGCGCACCGTGTACCTGATCGGACCGGACAAGCTGATCAAGGCTATGCTTGTCTATCCGATGACATCGGGGCGTAACTTCGATGAAGTACTGCGCCTGATCGACTCGCTGCAGCTCACCGCGAAGCACAAGGTGGCGACGCCCGCGAACTGGAAGCTGGGCGATGATGTCATCATTGCCGGTTCGATCAGCGACGAGGATGCGAAGAAGATTTATCCCGGCGGCTGGAAAGCGCCTAAGCCCTACCTGCGCATCGTCCCGCAGCCAAAGGGCTGAAGGAATGGAAATTTCACCCTGCGGTTGATAAAGCTGGCTGTGACAAGGTTGGTCCATCGCTGGCTTGTTTGGGGGCAGGGAGATCCGCATGAAGCCGAGGCACTGGAAATATTGGGCCGCTGGCGTGGTCGCGATCGCCGGGCTGACCGCCTGTACGCCTGCGGCCCCGCCGGTTGAAACCGCATCGTCGCCGGCGCTTGCGGCGGGGGCAGAACCTGCGCCGGCGGCTGGCGCGCCAACGCCGGTCGGTCCGCCGAGTGCGAACATCGATCCGGGCTACACCGGTGCGTGGGCCAGTATCGAAACCGACTGTGGCGATCTCGTGAAGGTCGTGAAGCTCAGCGGCAAAAACGTCACGCTGATGGCGGGCGAGGGCCAGTGCGCGATTACTTCGGTCGATGAGCAGCACCCGACTGGCCGCTCGATGACTTACACGATCAAGGCCAACTGCGTGTCGCCGAACCGGACCGGAGAAGACACCTTTCGCATCAATTTCGGCCCGTCGGACACGGTCGTGCAATTCCAGCAGAACGCGCGCGAGCCGGTGCGGTTGGTTCGCTGCCCGCCGGGCGTAACACCCTGAAATCAGCCGTTTGCCGCAGGGCGGTATCCCCTCGGTTGACAGGCTGCATGTGTCTCTGACCATGCAACCATGCTGTTCCCACCGCGAATCGTCTCGGTGCTGCTGCCGCAGCCCCTGCCGGAGCCATTTGACTACGAACTGCCTGAAGGCGTCGAAGCGCCGCCGGGAAGTTTTGTCGTGGTGCCGCTGGGTCCGCGCGAGATGATCGGCGTGGTCTGGGGCGAACGCACCGTCCCGACCAATCGCAAGCTGAAGCCGGTTCTGGAAGTCATTGCCACGGCTCCGCCTCTGCCGGCCCATATGCGCAGCTTCATCGAGCGTGCGGCGAAGTATATCTGCGCGCCTGTCGGCAATGTGCTGGCGATGGCGATGCGCTCGCGCGAGGCGCTGGACGAGCCACCGGTTGCGACATTGGTGATGACGTCCGGCCAGGCTATCGGCCGCATGACGCCCGCGCGCGAGAAGGTGCTGGCCGAAGCCGGCGCACCGATGACAAGCGCCGATCTTGCGCGCGCTGCGGGTGTTTCATCCGGCGTGGTGAAGGGGCTGTTGGATGCTGGCGCGCTAATGCATGTCGAGCGCTCGCTCGATCCGCCATTCCCGCTGCCCGATCCGGAACGCCCGCCACGTGATCTTACCGGCGAGCAGAAGGAAGCTGCCGGCTACTTGCGCAATATGGTGCGCGACAGCACTTATCGAGCGGCGTTGCTCGATGGCGTGACCGGATCGGGCAAGACGGAAGTCTATTTCGAAGCGATAGCAGAGGCGCTGCGCCGCGATCCGGACGCGCAGGTGCTGGTGCTGCTGCCCGAGATTGCACTGACGCAGGCGGTGACTTCTCGTTTCGAGGAACGCTTCGGCGTGGCGCCGGCCGAATGGCATTCAGCGGCGGGATCGTCCATGCGCCGACGCGTCTGGCGCGAAGTCGCAGCGGGGCGTGCGCGCATCGTGGTTGGCGCGCGGTCTGCGTTGTTCCTGCCCTACAAGAAGTTGAAGCTGATTGTCGTCGATGAGGAGCATGATCAGTCCTACAAGCAGGAGGAGGGCGTCATTTATCACGCTCGCGATCTTGCTGTGTTGCGTGCCTCAATCGAGCAGTGCGCCATCGTGCTCGCGTCCGCGACACCATCGCTGGAGACGGTGCAGAACGCGCAAGCCGGAAAGTATTCGCACTTGAAGCTTAGCGCCCGTCCCGGCGTGTCGCAGCTTCCCTCGATCTTGCTCTCAGATATGCGCGAGGCGCCGCCGGATACGGGCCGCTGGATCGGACCGGAACTTGCCGCTGCGATCGAACATACGCTGGCGGCGAAGGAGCAGGCGTTGCTCTTTCTCAACCGCCGGGGCTATGCGCCGCTTGTCCTGTGCCGCGCCTGTGGCGAGCGGTTGAAGGCGCCAGATTCGGATTCGTGGTTGGTCGAGCATCGCTATTCCGGCAAGTTGGTCTGTCATCTCACTGGCTTCACGATGACCAAGCCGCTGGAGTGCCCGAACTGCGGCGCAAAGGGATCGCTGACCGGCGTCGGGCCGGGCGTGGAGCGGTTGGCGGAGGAAGTGCATACTCGCTTCCATGGCGCGCGCGTCGAGGTGCTGTCGTCGGATACGGTGTCGTCTCCCGATGCTTTGCGCGAACTCATCCAGCGTATGGAAAGCGGCGCCATCGACATCCTCATCGGGACGCAGATCGTCGCCAAGGGGCACAACTTCCCGACGTTGACGCTCGTGGGCGTGATTGATGCAGACGCCGGCCTGCGCGGCGGTGATCTCCGCGCCGGCGAGCGTACCTTCCAGTTGCTGCTGCAGGTGGCCGGCCGCGCCGGCCGGGCCGACAAGCCGGGCCGTGCTATTGTCCAGACCTATGCGCCGGAAAGCCCAGCCATTGCGCTGCTCGCCGCAGGCGACCGCGATGCCTTCATTGCCTATGAGATGGACCAGCGCCGCCTGGTAGGCCTTCCGCCCTTCGGCCGCCTGGGCGCCGTCATCCTCTCTGCCAGTAGCGCGGAGGAGGCGAATGAAAGCGCCGCGGCGTTCAGCGCAGGTCAACCCAACGCAACGGGCATCGAGGTCTGGGGACCTGCGCCTGCGCCGATCACCATCCTGCGCGGCCGCCATCGCCGCCGCTTCCTGATCCGTTCGGATCGCAATGTCGATCTCTCGGCCTTCCTCGCGGCATGGAAAGAGCGCGTGAAACTCCCGTCCAACGTGCGCGTCGCACTAGACGTGGAGCCCTACAGCTTCACGTGAAGAAAGGCGCATTGCGCGGGGCGAGGCGATCCAGCCCGCCTGGCGGACGCGATCCGGAACTAGATCCAGCGATTTCATCGCTTCGCGGACAACCGCTCTCCGGCATATGATCCAAGGGAGAGACTGGAACAGATGAGGAGAATGCGGATGGGCTATCTTCGGCTGAGGCAGATCGCACTGGTGGCCAGCGACCTCGCGACCACCGAGCGGCAGATCGCCGATGTGCTGGGCCTCGAGATTTGTTACCGCGATCCAGGTGTCGGCAAGTATGGCTTGCACAATGCGTTGTTCGCGATGGGCGGCACCTTCCTCGAAATCGTCGCGCCGACCCAGCCGAACACAGCCGCCGGCCGCTATATCGAGCGCCGCAAGGGCGATGGCGGCTATATGTATATTGTCGACTGTGACGATCTCGAGCATCGCCGCGAACATCTGCTGAAGCATGGCGTGCGGCTGGTCGAGGATCTCAAATCCAGCGAAGGCGCACTGACCGGCGAGGCGCTGCATCTGCATCCACGCGACACGGGCGGGTGTCTGCTCTCAATCGACCGGCATTCGCCACAGGGCGAGGATATGGGCGGTTCATACAAATGGGCCGGTCCCGACTGGCGCAGCCGGGACCGCTCGCAGACGGTGCGGGCGGTCACGGGCGCGCGCATGCAGTGCAATGATCCGCAGGCGACAGCGCAGCGCTGGGGCGAGCTGCTGGAGCGGCCGGCGGTGCGCGATGGCAATGTCTGGACGATTGAGCTGGACAATGCGCGCGCGCGGTTCTCGGAGCTCGAGGATGATCGCGGCGAGGGGCTCTCTGCCGTGCGACTGGCCTGTCACGACAAGGCCGCGATTCTCGCTGCGGCTGCGCGCGCTAGCGCGCCGGTAGGTGAGGTTCCGACCGGGCCATATGTCGAACTGGTCGGCGTGCGCTTTGTTCTGACTTAAAGTGTCCACACCCGCGCGGTCTGGATCGGGTGGTTCTCGATCTCGGTCGTGGTCTGCACAGCATATTCGGCTGCCTGCTTGAAAGCGTCGCGCGGGAAATAGGTGCGGCCGGGATCGCCCGCAAAAATCGTAATGCCCGCCTCGTGCGACTTCTCGAGGAAGGCGCGGAACATCTGGGCTGGGCGCTGCTCGTAGAACACATCGGCCGCCGTGATCACATCGAAGGCAGGCGGATCGCCATCAAGCAGGCTGCCGGCGATGTAGCGGATGCTGATCTCATTCAGTTCGGCGTTGAGAGCGATGGCGGCTTCGCAAATCGGGTCGATATCGTTGGCCGCGACCTCGGCGGCCCCTGCAAACGCTGCGGCCACCGCGACCAGCCCCGAACCCGAAGCCAGGTCGAGTACGCGCTTGCCGCGCACGGTCTCCGGGTTCTCAATCAGATAGCGCGATAGCGCTTGCCCGCCGGCCCACGCGAAGGCCCAGAAGGGTGGGTCGACATTGGCGGCTGCGAGATCCTTTTCTGTCGCTTCCCAGATCGGGGTCAGCTCGTCCGCTTGATAGAGCCGGATCGGAAGGTCGCGCACTTGCGCCACCCGCGTATTGGTGCGGATGAAGGCTTTCGCATCTTCAAGCGTTGTAATGGCGCGCTTGCCTTGCACGTGATCCCTCTCCAGACTGCCAGCGAAATGCTGGCGCCGATATGGCTACTAGCTGATAAAGCTCCGGCTGACTTGCTTCTTCTTCAAACCCAGTAGGCCGCACATGACCGATTTCACGATGTTCGATTTCAAGGTGACCGACGGCGTCGCCGTGGCGACTTTCAACCGGCCGGACAAGATGAACACCTTCACCCCGGTGGTGATGCGCGAGATGATCCAGCTGTTCGACCTGACGGATGCGGATGACAGCATCCGGGCGGTGGTCGTCACCGGATCGGGCCGCGCCTTCTGCGCCGGGGCGGAACTGGGCGTCGCGGGCGGCGACACGTTCAACTATGCCAAGCGCGCCTCGGGCGACGAGATCATCCATGACGGCGTCCGCCGGGATGGCGGCGGCCGTGTGGTGCTGCGCATCTATCGCAGCCTCAAGCCGGTGATCGCGGCGGTGAACGGTGCGGCGGTGGGCGTGGGCGCCACCATGCAGTTGCCGATGGATTTCCGTCTCGCTTCGACGACGGCGAAGTTCGGCTTCGTGTTTGCGCGCCGGGGCATCACGCCGGAGGCCTGTTCGAGCTGGTTCCTGCCGCGCCTGGTCGGCGTGCCGACCGCGCTCGACTGGTGCTATTCGGGCCGCGTGTTCGATGCGGTCGAGGCGAAGGAGAAAGGTCTCGTCCAGTCGCTGCATGAGCCCGACGCCCTGCTGCCCGCCGCGATGGAGCTGGCGCATCGTGTCACCGAGAAGTCCGCGCCGGTTTCGATCGCTGTTTCGCGCCAGATGATCTGGCGCATGATGGGCGCCGAGCATCCGATGGAAGCGCACAAGATCGACAGTCGCGCGCTGCAGTCGCGCGGGCAATCTGCGGATGTGAAAGAAGGCATCGAGAGCTTCATGCAGAAGCGCGATGCGCACTTCCCGAACGGCGTCGGCAAGGATTTCCCCGGCGACCTGTTCTCGGGCGAACCCGACTTCGAATAAGCAGTTCCAATAGTGCGGCCTGATATGTTGCGTTGCGTTTACCTTACATTGCAACAAAACATTCAGGCCACCCGTGAACGCATGAGAATCGTTAGTCGCCATCTTGCCAGTTCGGAAATTTCGATCGCTGCATGATGGCGCGATCGATGAGCGCTCTGACAGTCGAGTCGATATTTGTAAGTCTGACCCGCGACATGAAAGCAAGCGGGCCCATCTCCACATAAAGTTTAGCAATGGCCTCGTCGGCGAACGAGCTTGTGACCAACGGCACGCCGGAAAAGTCGATCTCCAGTGTGTTGTTTGGTTCCGCACGAAGTAGGTTGGCTAGTTTAGTACGAACGACTCGCCCGCTATTGCGGCTGCCAAATCCCTCTTGTTGCGATCGAACCTCAAACTTGAAGATGTCGGCGTGGGGAGATTCATATCGAGACTCAAGGTAGTCGAGAGCAGGTTCGTAGGTTTGTCCTTTGAAGCGAAGCGCTTCTTCGATTAGCCTTTCATCATTGCAACTGATCTCGCAGATGACCGCGGTCCCAGCAAAGAGCCGCGGCTGATGATCGGTCATGTGCAGCCGATCCGAGCCTTTCCCTTGAAGGCTTGCTCGACCAGAATGAATCTCGAATTTCCCTCCCGAGAGGGTTGCAACTCGGAATGTTCCGTAAAGACCATTTCCTTGGTTTGTTTTCGGATCGCGGGTAACGCCCTCTTCGATGCAGCGTTCAAGCGCTGTTGCGTGATCTTTGACGACTAGGGAGCGAGCGATCCCGACACCCGCGTCGGCAACGACAAACTCAACTGAGTTTTTTTGCTGAAAACTGCTTGCTTGAACAACGCCGCCGAATCGCGATTCAGCATGATTCAACACGTTGTCGGTGATTTCGCTTATGCACCACTCTAGTGTTTTCAGTTGGCGTCGCTCTAATTTTAACGACCCTAGGACCACTTCCAGTATTTGATTTACGACGCGCCCTTGCTCCTCGGGGCCACGATAGGCCTGTGCTGGAAAGTGCTGCGCGCCAGCGAACGTTGTTGGTTCGTGGCGGTTTGGGTCGAGCAAGTGAGACCAGTTGGAGTTGTGAAACAAGCTTCTCAGCGGCTCGTGAGTCGGGACGTCGATATCAAAGTCAACGCCGTCTCCCTTGTGCCGTCTGCAGAGGGCGATCAAGGGCACCATAAACGACTCAAAAACCGCCTCGGTTCTCGAGAAGTCTAAATAGATATCACGGTATGCCTTTTTGGTGCTTGCGATATGCAGTAGTTGCGAAACCCGAGCCAAGTCTTCAGATCGCGGTGAGCCGGTAAATCTTATCGTTTGGCCGTCTAGATGCATGGCCATCGTTCGTCCCCCCTAAAAAATTCTACTTCCGCTCCACCACCTTGATCGTGTCGGTGGAGTTGTCGCTGGCGTAGGGATAGCCGGCGGTGATGACGAAGCGTTTGATGTTGCTGGCGGCTTCGTGGCGGTTCACGGCGCCGAGGATGTCGTCGAAGCTTTTGGGCTCTTCGGGTTCGAGGTCGGCGTTGACGCCCCATACGAGGGAGAGCTTGCGGGCTGTCGGCATTGACGGCGTGAGCGCGTGGATCGGCTGTCTTGGGCGCGTGGCCGAGACACGCTGCGCCGATGAGCCCGAGCGGGTAAAGACGACCAGCGGGCAATCGAGATCGTCGGCGAGTTTCGAGGCGGCGCGGGCGCAGGCGTCGGCGGTGGTGACGTGGGCCGGGTTGGGGGCGGCCTGCGTGGAGGGGTTCGCATCGCGGTCGGTTTCGATGGCGCGGATGATGCGGTCCATTATGGCGACGGCGGCGGTGGGGTGGCGGCCCACGGCTGACTCGGCCGAGAGCATCACGGCGTCCGCGCCCTGATAGACGGCGGTGGCCACGTCGTTGGCTTCGGCGCGCGTGGGCACGAGGGCTTCGACCATCGATTCCAGCATGTGGGTGGCGACGATCACCGGCTTGCCGTGGGCGCGGCTGACGCGGACGATGCGGCGCTGGGCGATCGGCACCTGTTCCGGCGAGAGTTCGACGCCGAGATCGCCGCGGGCGACCATGACGGCGTCGGAGAGTGCGACGATGTCTTCGAGCTCATCCAGCGCGGCGGGTTTTTCGATTTTGGCGACGAGGGGGACGTGCGCGCCGAAGATCTCGCGCGCCATGGTGAGGTCGGCGGCGCGCTGGACGAAGGAGAGGGCGAGATAATCGACGCCCTGGGAAAGTGCGAACTTGCCGTCGGCGAGATCTTTCTCGGTGAGGGCCGGGATCGGGATCGGGCGATTCGGGACGGCGATACCTTTGCGGCTCATGATGCGGCCGGGAGCGATCGGGCGGGCGATGCGGTCTGAGCCGTCGACCTTCACGATGACCAGCATCATCTTGCCATCGTCAATAAGGAGGCGGTCGCCGAGCTGGAGGGAGGCGACGAGTTCGGGATGGGGGATCGGGATTGTGTCGGGATCGTTGGAGGTCTGCGCCGGTACAAGGCGGAGCTCGGACGACATGCGGACGTCGCACTGGCCGCCGGCGATGTCGCCGACACGGAGCTTGGGGCCCTGAAGGTCTGCGAGCAGGGCGATCGGATGGCCGTGCGCCTTCTCGGCCTCGCGGGCGGCGGCGATGCGGGCGGCGTGCTGTTCGTGTGTGCCGTGGGAGAAGTTGACGCGGAAGAGGTCAACGCCGGCGCGGAGCAACTCCTCCATCTTGAGCGCGCCATCGCTGGCGGGGCCGAGCGTGGCGAGGATCTTGGTGCGGCGGGGGGTCGGCGTCATGGGCGTGCCTCTTGATTCGGGCGGACCATAACAGGTGTCGGGACGAGCTCTATCGGTGAGTTCGTCATGGAGGCGCAAACCTCTCCGCCGCGTCCCCGCGCAGATGGGGGCCAGTGGGTGGGCGGGCTGTCAAACATCGTGCGCTGTCGCGCGCTTGCTTTGTGGGGCTGGATCCCCGCCTGCGCGGGGAACGCGGACCCAAGAGGTCCGCTTCCAGACATGATCTCTCAGCGGGACCAGCGCTGCTGTCCGGGATGCCTGTCGTCTCTCCTCGTGGGAGGAGCGGGGCGCATGCAGTCACGCCGTGGATAGTGCCAGTGCCTGCTTGCGCAGGCGGATGCGCGTCTGCACGCGCCCCGTGGACTGACCGTTTGTCCCGGTGTGGCGATTGGAGTTGCTTAATCGACGCACCAAGGGGGAAGCCCCAGGGGCCTTAGCTCCATTGCCAGTGACCGGTTCAGCGTGTCGAGACCTGTCACGTCAGGCCCCGGACCCTCCGATTTCACTTCGGAGGCAGTGCCCATGAAGTTCGTTTCACCGCGCCAACCGGGAGGGGTCGCATACGCCCTCTCCCCGTCGAGACGATTTGCTTGCGGGGGCGCTGTCTCGTCCCCCACACCTCATGCGCCACGCCAGCCAGCGCCCCTGACATCTTGAGCTCGGACGCGTTCCAAGACCTCCCGTCGTCAGGGGCGTTCGCATTATACGGCGGGTTGGGGCCCCGTAAGTTCTGCGAGGCGCTGTCCCCCATTTGAGTTGGGCAGAGGTTTGAAATCAGACGGGATCTGATTTCGCCATCCTACGAATTCGGAACAGCTTATCCCCCGTTCTCGCCATCCACCGCCTGCGCGGGGAACGTGGATCTACGATCCGCTTCCAGAGGTGCATCTTCGATGCGCCCTCGGGACCGGATCTTCGCGCCTCGATTTCGCAAAATCGCCTACACCGCTTGCCATCGTTTTCCCTATGCGCTACATACTGTGTGGCGCACACTGTACGGGACATGGGATGCCGGTTGGTTCGGACATATTGGAGGCGCTGCGGCTGGAGTTGCGGCGGGGGACTTTGATCCTGGCTGTGCTGGGGACGCTGCGGGCCGAGAAGTATGGCTACACGCTGAAGACGGAGCTGGGCGTTGCCGGGATCGAGATCGATGAGGGCGCGCTTTATCCGATGCTGCGCCGGCTCGAGACGCAGGGGCTGCTGACGTCGGAGTGGCGTGAGGACGCCAAGCGGCAGAAGCGGTTCTACCGGCTCTCGGACGATGGCGCGGCGGCGCTGGAATATCTCACCGGAGAGTGGCGCGCGATGAATGGCGCGCTGGATTCAATTCTCACCGGTTCGAACTTGACCAAATCCAGCCCGAAGGAGGGGGGACGATGAACGACCTTCTGCAACGCTATCTCGCGGCTGTGGAGCGGCGGCTGCCATCGGGCGATGGCAAGGCCAAAGCAAAGTCTGCGGACATTGTAGCCGAGCTGCGCGAGGTCCTGCTCTCGAAGATCGAGGCGAAGGAAGAAGCGCTGGGGCGCGTTGCGACGAATGATGAAGTCGCCGAGGTGCTGAAGACATTCGGGCATCCGGTGGTGGTGGCCTCGCGCTATGGCGGGCAGGATTACGTGATCGGGCCGAACTATTATCCGTGGTTCTGGCATGTGCAGCGGATCGCGGTGGGCGCGGCGCTGGTGATCGGCTTTGGCATTGCGACGGTGCGCGGGCTGGGATCTGACGAGCCGATGCGGGTGGCCTGGCGCGGCGTGGGCTCTGCGATCGAGATCGGCCTTGTTGTGTTTGCGGTAGTGACGGCGCTGTTCATTGCAGCCGAGCGCTGCAAGCTCGACATGAAATGGGCGTCCAAATGGAATCCCAAGGATCTGCCGCGCGATAATATCCGCCAGCCCAAGACGCTGTTCGAGTCGGCGGTCACGCTGGCGCTCGATGTGATCTTCCTGCTGTGGTGGGTGAAGGTGGTGTCGTTCCCGGCGGAAATTCCGGCGCAGGACGGGCGGTCGGTGGCGTTTGCGTTCTCGCCGGCGTGGGAGGTGGTCTACTGGCCGATCCTTGCGCTGATCGTGCTGGCGACGGTGACCCATGCGGCAGACATGATCCATCCGGCGTGGACGCGGGTGCGCTCGCTGGCCAGCATTGCCGGACATGTGGCGGGCCTTGCGATCCTGTGGGTGCTGTACTCCTCGCAGCCGCTGGTGACGATGACCGTGCTGAACGGGCCGGGTACGGAGAATACCGACCGCGTGCTGGCGATCGCTGACAGCGTTGTGCAGGTGTGGCTGGCCGTGACGGCGGTGATCTGGGTGGTGGCGATCGGGCTGGAGGTGCGTCGGCTCTGGCGCACGCGTGGAAGCTCGACGGGAGGCTCTAACGGAGGCTCACTGGGTTCTCAGCAAGTCGTTATCTGAGCTTCCGCGCCGCGTGTGCGGAAAAGACCAGCAAACGCAGGCAAAGCCTCGAATTACACGGGATTTATGCTTCGGGTGACGTAAGGGACACCCCTTTTTGACAGTGTCATAAACGAGTAAGTTCCGAGCCGGTTTCGGACAATTCGAATACCTGAGGGAGTTACGTCCAATGAAAAGGATCGCGTCAGCTGTCCTGCTGGCGAGCGCATCCGTGCTCGGCCTGACAGCGTGCTCGAACGAGGCGCCGGCTGCAAAGCTGGTCGGGAATACGGTCGACAACTACATGCTCGCCGATGGGTCGGGCATGGGCCACATCCTTCGCTACGACACGCATACGCCGGCCGTCGTGCTGGCCTCGTATGTGAACGGCGATGAGGCGTCGCGTGCGACAGCCAAGGCGCTGATGGCGCTGAAGGAAAAGAACCCGGATCTTGTGATCCAGCTGATCAACTCGAACCCGGCCGATACGCGCGACGCGATCCAGGCGGAAGTAAAAGAGCAGGGCATCACCCTGCCGATCCTCAATGACGAATTCCAGCTGATCGGTTCCTCGCTCGGCAAGGACAAGAGCGGCAAGTCGGTCGGCTTCACTTACACGGGCGAGACCGTGGTGGTGAGCCCGAAGGACTGGAAAGTCGTTTATCACGGTCCGGTGGAATCGGCTGAAGCTGCTGTGACGGAGTTCGTCGCGGGCAAGCCGATCACGCAGGCGGAACTGCCGGTGAAGGGCACGAAGATCGCGTATGCCGACAACTCGGCTTACTCGAAAGTGTCGTACACCAATGATGTGGCGCCGATCTTCCAGGCCAAGTGCGTGGAATGCCACCAGCCGAACGGCATCGCGCCGCAGATGCTGTACTGGAACAGCTATGAGCAGGTGAAGAACTTCTCGCCGATGATCCGCGAGGCGATCCGCACCGACCGCATGCCTGCCTTTGATGCCGATAGCCATTACCGTGCTTTCGCGAACAACGAGAACCTGACCGAGAAGGAAGTCAAAACCCTGATCGGCTGGATCGACGCTGGTTCGCCGAGCGATCTCGCCGGCAAGGAAGATCCGCTGGCCAAGGCCGCTGCAGGCCGTGAAGATTGGCCGCTGGGCAAGCCCGACCTCGTCGTCGACATTCCGGCTTATGACGTGCCGGCGGCTGGCGTCGTCGATTACCAGATCCCGGCGGTCGCAAGCCCGCTGACGGAAGGCAAATGGCTGAAGGCGACGACCTTCAAGGCCGGCAACCGCCAAGGTGTGCACCACATCCTCGCGGGCTGGCTGCCGAAGATGCCGGAGAATGGCCGCGGCTTCGACTGGAACATCTCGATGGGCGGCTATGCTGTCGGGTCGGAATCGAACCTCGCGCCGGACAAGTGGGCGACGTGGATCCCGGCTGGCGGCGCCATCTCGTTCCAGATGCACTACACGCCGATCGGCAAGGCCTTCACCGACAACTCGAAGATCGCCTTCTACTTCGCGAAGGAAGACCCCGAGCTGGTGAAACGTCAGATCGTGATCTCGGATCCGTCGATCACCATCCAGCCGAACCAGGCGCGTTGGCATGAAACCGCCTATGTGCAGTTCCCGGCCGACGTGCAGATCACGGCGTCGCTCGTGCATGCGCACTATCGCGGCTACGCCTCGAAGCTGACCGCGATCTATCCGGACGGCAAAGAGGAAGTGATCCTCAACATGCCGCACTACGACTTCAACTGGCAGCGCGAGTATATCTTCAAGGATCTGATCGAACTGCCCGCCGGCACCAAGCTGGTTGCCGACTACTGGTACGACAACTCGAAGAACAACAAGGCGCTCTACGGCGACAACACCAAGGATCGGACGAACCCGAACCAGGAAGTTGTCTGGGGCGACCAGTCGTTCGAAGAGATGCTGTTCACGAGCGTCCAGTATCGCTGGAAAGACGAGACGGCGAAGAACCCGCGTGAGGACCTGCAGCAGCAGCTGCAAGCCTCGCAGATGCTGACGGCGGCCGACGACAACCGCGACGGCATGCTGCAGGAAGCCGAGCTGAAGAGCCCGATGTTCCAGCCGATCAAGGCGAACTTCGCCGCGGTCGACAGCGACAAGAACGGCACGCTTTCCTTCCAGGAAACGGGCGCCGCGATGAAGGCGATGATCGAGACGCTGAAGAATTCCTTCAGGACCGGACGGACAACGCGCTCGTAGAACTCCTCGGTCGCGCGCAGTCGGCGCATCAGCCAGGCGTCGTCGTAAAGCGTCAGGCGGAAACCGCGGCGCGCCGTCACTAGGCTCTAACGACTAACTCCGACGAAGCGCCGGCCGGATGCCCCAAGCATCCGGCCGGTTGCTTTTGGGGGCAGCGTTTCGGATTTTATAGTCCGGCGAGGGCGGCCTTGGCGCTGGTGCTGGTTGGATCCAGGCGGAGGGCGTTCTCGTAGCTTCGCCGCGCGTCATCCTTGCGGCCTACGCTGAGGTAGGCTTCGCCGAGGCTGTCGTGGACGTTGGCCGACTGAGGGTGCGCTGCGACGTTCCACTCGAAGACGCGCAGCGCGGGATCCTTCATGCCTTTGCGGAGCAGGCTGTAGCCGAGGCTGTTGAGCGCGCCTTCGCTGACATCATAAGCGTCGGCTCCTTCGGTCGGCGCTGACCGGAAGGCGATCTCCATCGCATCGACACCGTCGCGCGCCGCGATCGGGGTGAGCAGGTCGCTGAGCAGCCGTTTTGGATTGCGCGCCGGTGCGCCGTGGGCGATGGCGAACAAGGCGCGTCCCATCTCGATCACAGTCGCGCCCTGCCAATAATTGTCGAGGATGATGACCACCGTTCCGTCGTCCGCTCGTACGAACAGGCTTTGATAGCCGGGGATGCTGCCGGTGTGCGTTTGAACAGTCATGAGCGCATCGTCTGTGGTGGCCCAACGCTCAATGCCCCAGCCCAGGCCGTATTGATCGCCGTCGTCGGCAAACATGCGCGCCTTCAGGGCTGCCGGGAGCAACTGTTCGTTTGCCAAGGCCTTGCTGAAGGCAAGCAGGTCGTTTGCGGTGGAGTAGATTCCCGCCGCCGCATAGCTGACCGTCGGGTCGATGGTCATCGGGCGTTCCATCACGCCGAAATTCGACCGGGCATAGCCACTCGCCAGATGTGGCACGACCGTACCCACATCATAGACGCCGCTGTGCGTCATGCCAGCGGGGGCGAGAACGCGTTGGTGAAGGGCGTCGGCATAGGACTTATCCGTAACGCGCTCCACGATCAGCCCCAGAACGTAGAAGCCGTTGTTGTTGTACCGCCACTTGCCGGGCGGGCTTGAAATTTCCGGCGGGATCCAGGCCTTGGCAAAAGCCTCGGGCGTAAAGGTCTGTCGCGCGGCCGACTGCCAGAAGGGGTCGGTATAGTTCGCGGGCACATCCTTCAGTCCCGATGTGTGGGAGAGCAGTTGTTCAACGGTCACGCCACTTGCAGGCGTGTCGGCGTAGAGCTCTGGAAGATACTGGCCGAGCGTGCCGTCGAGGCGCAGGCGTCCTTCGTTGACGAGCGTCAGGACGAGAACGGCGGTGATCGGCTTGGTCAGCGACCCAACGCGAAAGACATCGTCGGGGCCGAGCTCTGTACCTTGTTCAAGTGAGGACATGCCCCTGGCCTGATGCGTGATGACGCCCTCGGCGTTGGCCACGAGCACCACGCCGTTGAAGTCGCGATTTCGGACATAGCCGTCGATTGTCTCGACAAGCCGTGAGTCGACCTGGGCATTCACCTGGCCGTTCTGGACGGTCGCGCAGGCGGCAAGGATGGTTGGGGAGATTGCCAGTATCAGAGGCAGGACTGCCGAACGGAAAATGCGCATAGCGCAGCCGCTCTCACCCGGCCCTGTGGCCGAACACTCTCTACCCACCGATTTCATAGGATTTTGCCCGCCGCCGCGTATCAACTAAGATTATAGTTGCATCTCGCTAAAGGCTTGTCCATCTCAAATCGCGACGTGCGATCGAGGCGTTCAAAATTCTGGAGGGCTTAGGCGGCCGTCGTTGCTTCCGCTTCGACGAAGCCGGGCCATTGGCGCATGTATTTGACGAAGGCGGGGGAGAGGCCTTCGGTGGTGAGGTGTTCGACCGTGACGGGTGTGGCGGGCGAGGCGTAGTTGGCGTTGGCCTGCACGCGCTTGACGAAGTCATGGCGGAGGATGGCGGCGCGGCCGATGACGGCGAAGTCGGCGCCGGCGTCGAGGACGCTCTGGGCCTGCGGGCCGGTCATGATCTTGCCGGCGGCGCCGAGGCGGGTCTGGCCGCGCGGGAGGTCGGTGAAGTAGCTCATCAGGGTGCGGCCCTTGTGCGGCTCTTCATTGGGCTCCTTGGCGAAGTCCCACAGCGACATGTCGAGGAAGTCGATCTTCTGGCCGCGCAGGACTTCGGCGGCGACGCCGCGGATCTCTGCGAGCTGCAGGCCGAAGCGTTCGGGCGAGAGGCGGAGGCCGAGCTGGAAGTTCGGGTTTGTCTGCGCGCGGATGCCGTCGATGATTTCGAGGATGATGCGCGCGCGGTTTTCGAGCGAGCCGCCATACTGGTCGGTGCGGTGGTTGATCTCGGAGGAGAGGAACTGCGCGAGGATGTAGCCGTGGGCGCCGTGGATCTCGACGCCATCGAAGCCGGCTTTCTCGGCGCGGACGGCGGCGGCGATGAAGGCGTCCCGGAGGACTTCGACTTCGGGGAGCGTCAGGCCGCGCGCGCCGGATTTGGCATCATCGGACGGGCAGACGGCGTGCCGACGAGTTCCTTGGGCGAGCGATTGCCGGCGTGGTGGATCTGGAGCGAGGAGACCGAGCCGGCGGCCTTGAGGGCTGAGGCGAGGCGCGTGAGGCCGGGCAGGTGCTTGTCGTCGAAGCAACCGAGCTGGCCCGGAAAGCCCTGGCCGACGGCCTGGACGTGGGCGGCGCAGGTCATGGTGAGGCCGAAGCCGCCTTTGGCGCGGAGGGTGAGCCAGTGGAACTCCTCGTCCGAGAGGACGCCGTCCGGGTGGCTCTGCGTATTGGTGAGCGGGGCCAGCATGAAGCGATTCTTCCAGGCCGGGCCGCGGGCAAGGGTCAGAGGCTGGAAGAGGTCGGTCATGGCGGCTCCGGTGTTTGTTGCAATCGAAGTACGGGGCCGCCTGGACCCCCACAAGTTAGGCCAGCTCAAGTGTCATTCCGGCCGGGGTGTTAGCAGAGAGCTGGGGGCATGGCGGGGTGTGTCGCCGGGACAAAAATCAGTTCCAGATAGCCCCAGAGCGCTTCCGCGATGACAGGCGCTGGGCGGTTCATACCATCCGAGCCTGCCCAGATAGGCCTTGTCTCGGAGGGCGGAGGTGTAGCGGGGATTACGCAAGGGGGAGAGCTTGCCGCGCCGCGACGAAACGCCCTTGAATGCTGGTGAAATTCCCAATTTCCTTGTGTTGTCACACTGCTCCCTCGCGTGCTAGCAACCCGCGCGACGGACGATCGGAAGGCCACCCGTACCTACGTGGCTGATTTCATATCAATTTTTGTCTCGAGCCCGGTGCGGTGGATTCGAGACGCTGGGGCGAGCAATTTGGCCGGTTCATCGACCACATCTGTCAGCGAAGCCGCCCAGCGCTATGCCGCCGCGGTCTTCGATCTTGCGATCACGGCCGGCGAAGTCGACTCGGTCGATAGCGGTCTGACGGCGCTGGCAAAAACGATCGAGGGCGATGCTGTCCTCTCGCGTACGCTGAAGTCGCCTCTCTATAAGTCGGACGAAAAAGCCGGCGTGCTGGCGACGCTGGGCGAGAAGCTCGGTCTGCCGGATCTGGCCAAGCGCTTCGTCGGTGTCGTCGCCCTGAACCGCCGAGCCGGCGACATCCCCGGCATAGCGAAAGCCTTTGCCGAAAAAGCCGCGCGTCACCGTGGCGCGAGCCGCGTCGTTGCGCGTGTCGCAAAACCGATCTCAAAAGAGCAGACGCTGGATCTGGAAAGCGCCGTCTCGAAATCGCTGGGCCGCACTGTATCGGTCGACGTTGAAGTCGATCCCTCTCTGATCGGCGGCCTGCAGCTCAAGATTGGATCGAAGCTGGTCGACAGCTCCATCCGCACGAAACTGAACAACCTGACGAACCTCATGAAGGGGGCCTAGCCTCATGGACATCCGCGCCTCGGAAATTTCCGACATCCTGAAAGCCCAGATCAAGAACTTCGGTGCTGAAGCCGAAGTTTCCGACGTTGGCCAGGTGCTGTCGGTCGGCGACGGCATCGCCCGCGTTCACGGCCTCGACAGCGTCCAGGCCGGCGAGATGGTGCAGTTCGAGTCGGGCGTTAAGGGCATGGCCCTCAACCTCGAGCGCGAC
>Ga0116156_10001784_pt1 | contig 20343 bp, 21 predicted proteins | sample AD_UKC045_MetaG_FD_89891 | JGI IMG/M metagenome (GOLD analysis project Ga0116156, IMG submission 89891) | Active sludge microbial communities of municipal wastewater-treating anaerobic digesters from USA - AD_UKC045_MetaG | ecosystem: Engineered > Bioreactor > Anaerobic > Digestate | place: USA... | reverse complement strand
AGCAAGGCGAGCGAGTTTATCAGTGTTCAAACATACCACTGATAAACCTCACTGCGTTCGGCGTATCAGTGCCACCGAAGATGGTAATAACTTGTAAAGACAGTCCCTCACCCCGGGCTGACGCCCGACCCTCTCCCCGGAAAATCACGGGACATGAAGCGAGTACATGTCCCGGATTTTCATGACAACCCGGCCTCTCTTCTCATCGTGGGAGAAGGGGCGGGGATGAAGGCTGTATCAGTCTTTTTGAAAATTATTTGCTGAATCCGGGGCAGTATTCGTGGGGGTCCTGCCGGATGTCGCCGAAGCTGAAGGCGGCGAAATCCTGCGTGATGTAGATGTAGCCGTCGCCGCATTCGTACACGCCCACGCCCACGTTGGTGAAGTTGCGGTTCAGAATGTTCGAGCGGTGATTCATCGTGCATTCCGGCTCGTCCATGAACGCCTCTTCGCCCATGGTCACCGCCTCGTCGATGCCCACGCCGGACACGCGGAAGATGTTCTCGCCCGCCGTCACCCACTGGATGCCCGCCGCGTCCATCCGGTCGAAGGGATCGTCGCCGTCGGGGTTGCTGTGGTCGAAAAAGTCGCGGTTGCACATATCCTGCGAGTGCGCCAAGGCCACCGCGGCCAGTTCGGCGTGCCAATCCAGCGCGGGCGCGCAGTCGGATTCGTCGGGGTTCAGGTAGCGGTCCTTGTTCATCAGCACGGTCATCTGACAGGCGGGATCGTCGCCGTCGCAGCCGGGGTTGTCGCCGTAGTCGATGCTGCATTCGTCGCTGTACATGTCGCCGCCGGTATCGTCGTCGTCATCGTCGTCGTTCCCGCCCAGGCCGCTCGGCTCGGACGGGTCGTCGTCGCAACTGAGGCTGAAGACGAACGCCGCCAGGCTGATCAGCAAAACCAGGATGTAGACAAAACGCATAAACTCTCCTCTTCGCTGTACGGTTCAGCATCATTATTCATTGTGAGGCTTTCGGCGGCTAATGTCAAAAGGTAAAGATTTCTTTCAATCTGCATACCGAGCTGATGTTTGAATTTGAACGATCAATGGACCTTTTGTGAAATATGGGTGTTTATGTGGAAAAAATCTGGTTGATTAATGACATGGTATGAAATAATATTTTATCCATGATGTTGTCGATGGGAATCGGCACAGACTTTTTTGGAGGACCGAAATCATGGGAAATCGTTCCAATGCGGGCTTTTTCTGCCTTGCGTTCGCCATCGTCCTGACCATCGCATCCAGTTCTTTTGCTGAAACGGCCATTAATCCTTTTCATGAGCCGGGTAAGGAGGCGGCCGCCGGTTGGCAGACTTTTAAAACCGCCAACCCCGCGATTCTTTGTTGCGCCGATGTCTGCGCCAATGCGAATTATCACAGATGCATGTCGGAGGCGTTGTGCACGGCGAGCTGCACCGAAAATCTGTGGAGTTGGGAATATCGGAATTGTGTCAATACATTCACATCCGTCGACACATGCGATAAATGCCCGCCGACCAACCCATGAGGAGGATATACGAAATGAAAAGCAATCGATGGAAAGTCACTTTCATTAGCCTTTTGTTGTTGTTGTCATTATGTTTCTGCGCCGATCAAGACGATGATGACGATAACGACGATAACGACGCCGACGATGATGACGACGACTATGAAATCACCGAAGGCTTCGCATTCATTCCGGCTGGCGAATTCACCATGGGGAGCGATGCGGACTATGCCTGTGCAATCAACGAAAAAGCACACCAAGTAACCTTAACTCACGATTTCGAAATCATGATCACCGAGACGACGCAGGAACAATATGAAAGTCTGATGGAGGCCAACCCGAGCTATTTCAATAACTGCGGCGGCAATTGCCCGGTGGAAAACGTCTCCTGGTATGACACGTTGGCTTTCGCCAACTTGATGTCGGAGCGGGAAAGTTTAAAACCATGCTTCATTTTCTCGGAAGTGGAGTGCAACCATGATGATGGTTATTTCACTTATTTATGCCCAAATGGAGGACGAATTCGCAGCGCGGTGGTCGGCCTGGATTCCGTCTCCAGCGTCTATAAATGCGAGGGTTACCGGTTGCCCACCGAGGCGGAATGGGAATACGCGATTCGCGCGGGAACAAGCACCGATTTCTATAATGGCGACATCTCGGAATTTGAATGTTATTATTTAGATCACATTCTTGACGAAATCGCTTGGTACTGTGGCAACGCCGACGATTTCACCCGCCCAGTGGCGCAGAAAGTACCCAATAACTGGGGTTTATACGACATGAGCGGCAATGTCTATGAATTAGTTTGGGATATTTATAAAGATTATACTGGCGATGAAACAAATCCTGGAGGCGACATCTTCGCAGAAATTGAAAAAATATCTTGCCGTGGAGGGGGTGTATTCTCTGACTCTTGTAATTGTCGTTGTTCGAGTAGAGGTAGATTTTCACCTTCAAATGCCAGCCATTCTTCAGGCTTCCGTCTGGTGAGGACGCTGAATTAGTTTTTTTAGGAGCAGGGGAATGAAGCGAAATTGGATGTTACTTTTGTTCTTCGGCCTATTGTTCCTGTTGTCGTTATGTTCCTGCACCGATCAACTGGCGTTTCAGACGATTGTGGAACTCAGCCTGGGGGGAACGGACACAACACAAGAGTTGTATTTCCTCATGCTTTCCATTGCGATGGATCCTGAGTTCGAAGATCTTTGTCCTTTAGACCAGCAAGCAGATTGCGGACTTTCGGTCACCTATGCCTTTTTGCGACACGGTTTGTGTTTCATGGCGCCGTGCAATTTCACAGAAAGAGAGTGCTCTAGCGGTTGTTCAAGCGCTCATTGCATCCGCGACTATGCAGGCAATTGTGCAGGGGTAACGCTGGACGGCTGTCAGGAGAACCCCGCAATTCTGTGTTGCAGCGATGTCTGCGCCAATGCGAATTATCACAGATGCATGTCGGAGGCGTTGTGCACGGCGAGCTGCACCGAAAATCTGTGGAGTTGGGAATATCGGAATTGTGTCGACACATTTGCATCCGTCGACACATGCGATAAATGCCCGCCGACCAACCCATGAGGAGGATATACGTTATGAAAAACCATCGATGGGAAATCATAGTTATTGGCTTTTTATTGATGTCGTTATGTTCCTGCGCCGATCAAGGTGATGATGACGATAACGATGACGATGACAGCACGGACGACGATGACGACTATACATTGACCGAGGGTTTTGCGTTTATCCTGTCCGGGAAATTCTTGATGGGGAGCGACTTGGAATATTCCTGGGCGGACGATGAACCGCAACATCAGGTAACTCTGACGCACGATTTTGAAATTATGACCACCGAGGCGACGCAGGAACAATATGAAAGTCTGATGGACGCCAATCCGAGCTATTTCAACACCTGCGGCGGCAATTGCCCGGTAGATAGCGTCTCCTGGTATGACGCGTTGGCTTTCGCCAACCTGCTGTCGGAGCGGGAAAGTTTAAAACCATGCTTCATTTTTTCGGAAGTGGACTGCAACCTGGATGACGGTTATTACACCTATTTATGTCCGGATGGAGGCCGAATTCGCAGCGCCATTGTAACTTTGGATTCAGCGTCCACCGTCTATGATTGCGAAGGTTACCGGTTGCCCACCGAAGCGGAATGGGAATACGCGATTCGCGCGGGAACAAACACCGATTTTTACAATGGCGACATTACAGAGTTCGAGTGTTACTATTTGGACCCCGTTCTCGACGATATCGCCTGGTACTGCGGCAACGCCGACGATTTCACCAGGCCGGTGGCGCAAAAAGCGCCCAATGATTGGGGCTTGTACGACATGAGCGGCAATGTAAAAGAATGGGTATGGGATCGTTATACGGATACTCTTATCGATGAAGTGAATCCGTGGGGAGGTGTTCCCGAATATTCTGATCTAGTTACTGTAAAAGGTGGGGGGTTTTTATCAGGATCAAGGAAATGTCGTTCAGCGTCACGAGCAAAGATTGGAGAAGGAGACTATAGAATCGATAAGGGTTTCCGTCTGGTGAGGACGCTGAACTGACATTCGTTTCGAATGAATACCGACAATCGATTTGTCGAATTATTCGAATACTGTCGAATTATTGTTCTTCGTTCCCTTTCTTGACATTATTCGGACCCTCGCCCATGATGCGCCCCATGTGGGCAACCTCGGATAATCGACGTTTACGGGCGATCAAACAGGTGGCGGCGAAGTGGGAGCATGACTCCACCGAGCGGCCGTTCAGCCTGTTTCTCGACCCGCTGGGCGCCGGCGAACGACTGTGGATCATTCGCTGGTGGCGGTTCTTTCTGCGCCTGGCCGCCGTGGTCTGTTTGGTGTCCGCCGCGGCCTTCGCGGCCAACGCGTCGATGAAAACGCTCACGCGCACGACCGACCCGGTGACCGTCCCCGGCCACAAACTGCGCTTGCTGCACGGTTGGAAAATCGAGCAACTGGGCCTGTTCGCGTTCGACGGGCAGGCACTGCGGCCGATTCCCTTTCAGATCGACGAACGCCGCGACGGTCAATACGTGTATCCGCATGGGGAGATCGCCTCGGCCGACGCCGACGATGGTGCGCTGGATGCGGACGACGAACTGGCGTTCATCTGCGCCGACGCCGGGCCGCGCTTGCAGCCGTTTTTGTTGCCGTCCGGCGTAAAGGCGGGCGTGGAACTGGAGGTCGTCGACCCGCGCGACGGCGGGCGCGCCTACGTGTATCTGCTGGCGTTCGCCGGACCCGCGCCGCGCAGCGACGTCGATTACGTGTGGTATCACGAGCAGGCCAACGAGATCGAAACGACAGACTATTTGATCGGCTATCACGCCGATGCGCCGATCTCGGCGGCGAAGCTATATGTTAAACCGGCCATCGGCGGCACCAACGTGAGCGTGGCCGATCGGCAGAAGGTGCGCATCGAGGGCGACCTGTTCTGGAACCTGATGCACCTGGAGCGCAACGAAAACGATTTCCGCGCCGAGGTGCTCGGTTACATCGACGGCCCGGTGCGCATCATCCGCCGGACGAAAAACTGGAACCGCCTCGTCTGGAAGATCCCCACGCCCAGTGTCGAGTTGACCAGCGTCTATTGGAAAACGGGCATGGAGTTCCCGCTGACGATCGATCTGCCGTTTAAAATTTCGACGTTCTTCCGGCGCGCGGGCATGCGCATTTACATCGACACGCCGCCGCAGGAGACCGGCCGGCGCTACTACAACGACCACAATCCGCAGGGCGTGGACATCGACGGCGTGATGAGCGAGGCCGAGTTGAAGCTCGATCCGGCGCCTTTCGACTGGCAGGTGGTGGCCGGTTCGCGCCCCGAGCATCCGGAAGGATGGTTCTCGCGCAACATGTACGACAAGGACAAAATCCCGGCGAGCATGGTGCTGTACTACCACGACGATGTCGGTCGGCTCGATCCGCCGGAGCGCTACCCGGGTTGTTACGGGTGTCTGGGCTTCGAATTCGTCGACCTGGACAAACTGCCGGCCGGCAAGTTCTCGATTCTCATCCAAATGTACCCGATCGTGAACTACCGCCCCGGCGACGAGAAGCGCCTGTTGCAGATCGCCGACGCTCCACTGCAAGTAAATAGTCGTTTAATTCCAAGCAATTAGCGCATCTTTTGCTGAACGCGATGGGGGAGCGCGTCGGGCTGCGGGCGAATATTGCCATGGATAATCGTTCGGTTTTCAGGTTATCGTCGGTGTGCGAAGGGGCGGAAAAGATTTAGAAAAAACGTGAGATTTACCGTTGTAACAGACGATAAACAATGGAAAATCTCTTGACAGTGCGTCTTGGCGAACGATAGGATATCGCCAGGATTCAACGAAGGATGGGTGTCCCCGCATGGGCCGCACGTGGTTGAAGTGTATTTGTCTATGCAGTCTCCTACTGCTGGCGCTGGGGTGTGTGGAAGACCAGAAAAGCCAGAAGCAGGTCGAGGAATTGCAGCGCCAGGTCAACGATCTGCAAACGACGATCGCCGACCTGAACTTGCGCATGGAAGAAATGAACAGCTCGCTGTTCGTCCTACGCGAGACGGCAAAGAACAACCACGAGGCGATCAAGAAGTTGCAGGAAGAATTGCAGCAGCCCACTGTGTACATTCAGGAACCGTCGAGCCACACCGTCACGCAGAGTGAGCCGGTGATGATGCCCGCGCCCACTGCCGAAACGACGCCCGCGCCATTGCCGGTCGGCGGCGGCGGAACGCGCGAAAACGAAGACGCCGCGTTCGGCAAGGCCATGGTCCAGATGCAGCAAAGCAATTGGGGCTTGGCGGTTTATGATCTGAACGCGTTCATCGCGCAGCATCCCGGGTCGGCTTACTTGCCGCGCGCGCGTTATGCGTTGGGCGAGGCGTACCGCAACCTGTCGGAGTTCGCGCAGGCGATCAACGAGTACAAGCGCTGCCTCGCGGCGGGTCAGGCGGCCGGGCCGTATGCGCCGCGCGCCTTGTACTGGATGGCCGATTGTTACGACCGGCAGGGACAGACCGAGAATGCCCAACAGACGCGCGATCGTCTGTTGCGTGAATATGCGGATTCCCCCGAGGCGAAAAAAATCAAAATGGATTCGTCTCGTTGAAGGAGGTTTTTTCTATGAGACACTTCCGCACCGCCATCATTTTCCTCGTCGCCCTGGCTTTGTTGGGTATGGTGACCGTCGCCTGGTCCGACACGCCGGTGAAAAAGCCGGTGGATATCGTCCAGAAGATGGAGATCATCGAATACAACGTCGAGTCGGGCGATACGCTGTGGGATCTGGGCCAGCGTTTTTACAACGATCCCTGGCAGTGGCCGTTGATCTGGGAGATGAACCCGCAGATCGCCGATCCGCACTGGATTTATCCGGGGCAGACGCTCAAGGTGCGCGTGGAACAAGGCATGGTGGTGTACGAGGAAGCCGCGCTGCGCAAGGATGCCGACTTCCTGTTTGATGCGCCGGAAATGGCGGCCTTCGACACGACTTTCAGCTTCGATACGCGCATCGACGAAATCGACATGCTCAGCGACGAAGAAATTGAAGGCGCGGGACGCATCACCGACAACATCGACAAACAACTCATTTTGCGCGAAGACCATTTCGTATACTTCCAAATGCGCAAAACGGCCAACGTGCAGTTGGGCGATGTGTTCACCGTTTTCCGCACCCAGAAAAAGGTGACGCACCCCTTCAAGCGCGACCCGCTGGGCTATCTGGTGCGGCTGGTCGGCGAGGTGGAAACGATCGATTCGACCACGCTGCCCAACGGCAAGGTCGTCTACACCGGTAAGTTGATCAACTCGGTTTCCGAAATTCATGTCGGCGACCGCTTGATCTCCATGGATCGCTCGTCGGTGCGCATCACCCTGAAAATGACCGATCTCGAATTGAACGGCACTATTATTCAGAGCAACGCCGACGACGATTTCAACCTGGGCTCCAACACGGTCGCCTTCATCGACCTGGGCCTGAAACAGGGAGTGGAAGTCGGCAACAGCTTCTCGGTCTGGCGCCGCAGCCCCGATCCCAAAAACGTGCCGAACTATAAAATCGGCAACGTGATCGTGATTCGGGTGGGCGATAAAAACTCGACGGTGCTTGTGACCAACGGTACGCGCCCGCTTTTGGTCGGCGATATCGTGATCAGCGACGTGCAATAAACCTCCGCACGACGAACGCACGCGAGGGACCGGCCCGGCCGGTCCCTTTTTCATTTAGTTAACAAAGTGTTCGCCCGCCCTTGACAGAGGGCGAAGCGCAGTGTTTATCCTTACGGCTCAAATCGACATGGGAGTCGGGATGTCGCGTTACCACTTGGCCCTGCTTTGCGTACCGGGGATCGGCTCCGTCTCCGCCGGGAAAATCCTGGCGGAATTCCCCGAAGCCGAACGGGCCTTTGGTGCATCCGCCGCCCGCTTGCGGGAACTGGGATTGTCGGCGCGACAGGCCGAGGCGTTGGCGGCATTTCGCGATTTTTCCCCGGTCGAGCGCTTGGCGGAACAAGTCGCCGCCAGCGGGCAGCGGGCGTTGGCTTTCACCGATCCGGAGTATCCGGCCGCCCTGCGTACGCTGCACTCGCCGCCGCCGGCGGTTTTCGTGCGCGGCGACATTAACATTAAGACGGAGTTGGCCGCGTGCGTGGTCGGTACGCGTCAGCCGACACCCTATGGGTTGAAGGTGGCCGAGCATCTGGGCGCCGCCTTGAGTCGTAGCGGCATTTGCACCGTCAGCGGCGGCGCGCGCGGCATCGATGCTCAGGCGCATCGCGGCGCGATGGCCGCCGGCGGACCGACCGTCGCCGTGCTCGGGCGGGTACGGCACGTCCAGCCCCGCGCCCAGCACGTGACGCTCTTCGAGCAGATCGTCGCGTCCGGCGGCGCGTTGCTGGGCGAATTGCCGCCCGGCACACCGCCGTTGCGGGGCAGCTTCCCCGCCCGCAATCGCCTGTTGGCCGGGCTCGGCCGGGCCTGCGTGGTGGTCGAGGCGGGCGAAAAAAGCGGCGCGCTGATCACGGCGCGTCTGGCCATGGAGCAGGGGAAAACGGTGCTGGCCGTGCCCGGTCGCATCGACCGGGCGCAAAGTCGCGGCGTCAATCGCTTGATCCGCGACGGTGCCAAACCGCTGTTGGAAATTCTCGACGTGGTCGAGGAAGTGCTCGGCGAGCATCTCAACCGCGGTCGCGCCGAGGACGAAATCGCCATGGCGATGCGCGCGCAGTTGCCGCCGCCGCCGGGCGACGCGGGAAAAATTTGGGACCGGCTGGTCGGCGCCGATGCCGATGCCGACGAGCTGGCGGAAAAAACGGGATTGAGTGCGGCCCAAGTCAATGCGGCCCTGTTGGAACTGGAGCTGGCGGGTCGGGTGCGAAGGCTGCCGGGTAATCGATACGCCGTCACTCAGGAGGTTTAATGAGTCAGACACTGGTCATTGTCGAGTCGCCGAGCAAAGCGAAAACCATTGGAAAATACCTGGGCCGCGATTATCAGGTGAAGGCCTCGGTCGGTCACGTGCGCGATCTGCCGGCCAGCGAGTTGGGCGTGGACATCGAGCAGGATTTCGCGCCCAAATACGTGACCATCAAAGGCAAGGAAAAGGTGCTGCGCGAACTGAAAACAGCGGCGGGCAAGGCCGATGCCGTGCTGCTGGCCCCCGACCCCGACCGCGAGGGCGAGGCCATCGCCTGGCACATCGCGCAGTCGCTGAACATCAAAGATAAACCGGTGCATCGCATCAGCTTCAATGAAATCACCAAGCGCGCCGTGCTCGAAGCGCTCGAGCATCCGACCGAGCTGGACCAGAATAAGTTCTTCAGCCAGCAAGCACGCCGCATCCTCGACCGGCTCGTCGGCTACAAGCTCTCCCCGCTGTTGTGGAAAAAGGTAAAACGCGGTTTGTCCGCCGGGCGCGTGCAGTCGGTCGCCGTGCGCCTGGTCGTCGAGCGCGAAGAGGAAATCGAAAGATTCAAACCGCAGGAATACTGGGAACTGTACGTCGATCTGCGCGCCGATGCTCCGCCGGTCTTCACCGCCAAGGTCGGCGCGAAGGACGGTAAAAAGCTGTCGGTGACCAACGCCGAACAGGCCGCGGCGATCGCCGCCGACCTGGACGCCGGTCGATATTTCGTCGACGCCATCAACCGCAAGCAGCAAAAAAAGCGGCCCCTGCCGCCGTTCATCACCAGCACGCTGCAGCAGGTCGCCAGTCGCCGTCTGCGGATGAGCCCCAGTCAGATCATGCGCCTGGCGCAGCAATTGTATGAAGGCGTCGACGTCTCCGGCGACGGCCCCCAAGGTTTGATCACCTACATGCGCACCGACTCGGTGCGGATTGCCGCCGACGCGCAACAGACCGCCGCCGAGTACATCCGCCGCGCCTACGGCGACGAGTACCTGCCGGCCAAACCGCCGGTGTACAGCAGCCGTAAGGGAGCCCAGGAAGCGCATGAAGCCATTCGGCCCACCGATCTTTCTTTACCGCCCGAGAGCCTCAAGGGCCAGCTGACCGGGCCGCAGTTGAAGGTCTACGAGTTGATCTGGAAGCGCTTCATCGCCAGCCAGATGAACCCGGCCGAGTTCGAAATCCTGACCGTGCAGATCGCCAACGGTCCGTACCGACTGACCACCAGCGAGCAGAAAGAGGTATTCCCGGGTCACCTGGCGGCGATGCGCGACGACGAGGAAACGGAAAACGACGAAACCCCCAGTTCCAAGCTGCCGCCGTTGAGCGCCAAGCAGGAACTGCGCGGCGAGAAAATCGACCGTCAACAAAAATTCACCCAGCCGCCGGCGCGCTTCACCGAAGCCACGCTGATCAAAGAACTGGAAGAACAGGGCATCGGCCGGCCGTCGACCTACGCGGCGATTCTGGCCACGATCCTGGAAAAGAAGTACGTCGAGAAGGTCAAAGGCGCCGCGAAAAAGGATCAGCCTGAGGAAAAGGAAGAAGGCGCGAAGGTTGTCAAAGGCGGGTTGCGCCCGACCGACCTGGGCCGCTCGGTGACGCGCTTGCTGATCGGCTCTTTCCCCGATGTGCTCAATGTTTCGTTTACCGCGAGCATGGAAACGCAACTCGACGAGGTCGAAGAAGGCCGCGTCGACTGGCACAAGCTGCTCGCCGATTTCTGGAAGTCGTTTTTGGTCGACTTGGAAAAAGCCGGCGAGGAAATGGCCAACCTCAAGCGCGAAGGCGAAACCACCGACATCAAGTGTGAAAAATGCGGATCGGCGATGGTCATCAAGCACGGCCGCAACGGTTCGTTCCTGGCTTGCTCGAATTACCCCGACTGCCGTAACACGAAAAACTATTCGCGCGACGACGAGGGAAAAGTGATCGTGGCCGTCGAGGAGAAGGTGGAAGTCGCCTGCGACAAATGCGGCTCGCCGATGATCAAGAAAACCGGTCGCTTCGGCCCCTTCCTCGCCTGCAGCGCCTATCCGAATTGCCGGAACATCGTCAGCCTCAAGGAGAAAGCCGGCGCCTCGCGTCCGGACGAGGAAAGCGATCAATTATGCCCGACCTGCGGCGGTCCGATGGTCCTCAAATACAGCCGCAAGGGCAGCCGCTTCCACTCTTGCAAGAAGTACCCGAAGTGCAAGGGCACGCTCGCTTTCGACACCGGCGTCAAATGCCCGAAGAAAGGCTGCGACGGTTCGCTGCAGGAAAAAAGTGGTCCGCGCGGCGTGTTCTGGGGCTGCTCCAATTACCCGAAGTGCCGCGTGACCTTCCGAGCCGAGCCGGTCGACCGTCATTGCCCGCAGTGCGACAACCATTTCCTGCTGCGGCGCAAGAGCGGTGAAAAGACCGTCCTGAGTTGTCCGAACCGCGAATGCAACTACGAGGTCGTCGAGAACGAGGGCGCGGCGTCGGATCACGCCGAGGAATGAGCCGGTGGAAATCGTTCGGGTGATCGGCGGCGGGTTGGCCGGCGCGGAGGCGGCGTTCCAACTCGCCCGCCGCGGCCTGCGCGTCCAATTGCTCGAGGCCCGTCCGCATACGCCCACGCCCGCGCACACCAGCGCATATCTGGCCGAGTTGGTCTGCTCCAACAGCCTGGGATCGAACGCCGTGGGCACCGGCAAGGGCGTGCTGTTTGCCGAAATGCAGGCCTGCGACAGCCTCATCGAACGCCTGGCGCGCGCCGCGGCGGTGCCGGCGGGCAAGGCGGTGGCCGTCGACCGCGAACGCTTCGGTCGGGCGGTGACCGAGGCGATCGAAGCCGAGTCGAACGTCGAACTGATTCGGCAAGAGGTTGCGGCGTTGCCCGCCGCCCCGGCAATCGTCGCCACCGGCCCATTGACCACCGATCCTCTCGCCCGCGAACTGGCCCGGGTGGCCGGCGCGGATCACTTGCATTTTTACGACGCCACCAGCCCGATCGTCGACGGCGCGTCGATCGACCGCACGCTGGTTTTTTCCGCCGACCGCCGCGGCGAAGGCGAGGGCGACTACCTCAACTGCCCGCTCAACAAGGACGAGTACGACGCTTTTTTCCAGGCGCTGATGAACGCGGAACTGGTGACGCCGCACGAGTTCGAGGACGCGCGCGTGTTCGAAGGCTGCATGCCCATCGAGCAGATCGCCCGGCGCGGGGTGGACACGCTGCGCTTCGGCCCGATGCGCCCGGTGGGACTGACCGATCCGCGCACCGGCCGCCGCCCCTACGCGGTCGTGCAGTTGCGCCGCGAGGACGTCGCCGGCGACGCCTGGAACCTCGTCGGTTTCCAGACGCGCATGACCTTCGCCGCGCAACGCGAGGTGCTGCGCCTGCTGCCGGGCCTCGCCGACCTGCGCCTGCTGCGCTACGGCGTCATCCACCGCAACACCTACCTCGACGGCCCGCGCGTGCTCGACGCCTCGCTGACCCTGCGTCAGCGGCCGGGCGTGCGTGTCGCCGGGCAGATCGCCGGGGTGGAAGGCTACTTGGAAAGCGCCGCGATGGGGTTGCTCGCCGCGCGATTTACCGCCGATGAGTTGGCCGGGCGCGCGCCGTCGTTACCACCGACGAACACGATGATCGGCGCGTTGTTGCATTACGTAACGACGAGCGAACGGCGTCCTCTCGAGCCGATGAACGCCAATTTCGGCCTGCTGCCGAGTCCGGAAGGAAAGATGGGCCGCGCCGCCCGCAAAGAGGCGATGCACGCCGCCGCGCTGCGCGCTTTGCGCGAATGGTTGGTCTGACCTAGAGCCAGAAGATGTTTTTCACGTCGGTGCGATTCACGTAAATGCGGTAGTTGTTCTGCAACCGTTCGGGCACGAGCATGATCATCGGCTCGTTCTCGTGGTAGGCCTGGACGTAACCGGTGACCTTTTCGCCGTCCTTGAACAGCAATTCCGCCTTGCGTCCATAGGCGTTCTGCTTCTCCCCGTCGCGCAGGTGACCGAATCCGCCTTGGACTTCGCCATCGAAGGAGCGAACGAAAAACACGGCCTTGAGCTCGTCGACGTTGACCAACTTCGGTTGTTCTTTGGAGTTGAGAAGCGCCAGGTGGAACATCGGTTTGGCTTTGTGGATGTCATTGGTTGTGCCTTTGATAAGGCTTCCATTCCGATAGTGTACAACGACGTTGTTCATTTTTCCGTCCTCCCCTAATTCGTTTTCCTGCAAGGCTTTTTTCTTTCACCATAACAAGAATAATAATTGAAATGCAATATGTTTATTGACACTGTCCGCTTGCGGCTTTAGCTTGTGAGCGGTTTACGTTAAAGCCCTGGAGTATCGTTGGAAAATCAGACGAATGTCGTCGGTGCGTTCCGCGAACACTTGCGGTTTGAGCGAAATTTGTCGCCCCGTTCGGTGGAAGCCTACCTGCGCGATATCGAGCAATTTTTCGCCTTCTGCCGCGAACACAAGGTCTGTCTCCGCGACGGCCGGGTCGAACCGGCGGTGGTGACCAAACTGGAGTTGCGCGCCTTTCTCGCTTCGCTGACCGGCGACAGCGCCAAGTCGACGATCGCCCGCAAGTTGGCGTCATTGAGGGCTTTTTTCAAATTTCTACGCCGGCGCGGCCTGGTGGAGGCCAACCCGACCGCCCAGGTGCGCTCACCGAAAAAGGAAAAGCGCCTCGCCGCCACGCTGTCGGTCTCCGAAGCCGCCGCGTTGATCGAAACGCAGGCGGATAACGATCCCGGGCATGCGTTGCGCGACCGGGCGGTGCTGGAGATGTACTACTCGACCGGTTGCCGGGTCAGCGAACTGGCCGCGGCGACGGTCGGCGATTGGGAGCGCGAGATGGGCACCATCCGCGTGCACGGCAAGGGGCGCAAGGAGCGGCTGGTCGGCGTGGGCGCGAAGGCGGCCGCGGCGATGAGCGCGTACATCGAAGCCACGCGGACCCAGCGGCGCCAAACTTACGATCTGGTGGACAGCAGTCCGCTGTTTCTGGGTAACCAAAACAAGCGACTGAGTGTCCGTACGATACAAAACATCGTCGGGCGGGCGCGGTTGGCGGCGGGCATCGGGCACAAGACCACGCCGCACACCTTGCGGCATTCCTTCGCCACGCACTTGCTCGAATCGGGCGCGAACCTGCGCGAGGTGCAGGAGATGCTTGGTCACGAAAGCCTGTCCACGACGCAGCAGTACACGCACGTCACCGCCGACCGACTGCTGGCGGTGTACGAAAAAGCGCATCCGCGCGGCCGGCGGGCCGGCGCGAAAAAGGAGAAATCATGATGGAGCAATTTCACGCCACGACGATCGTCGCCGTTCGCCGCGGCGATAAAATCGCCATGGCCGGCGACGGCCAGGTCACGCTGGGCAACACGGTGATGAAGCACGGCGCGCGCAAGGTGCGTCGCCTGGGCAAGGATCAGGTGCTCGCCGGGTTCGCCGGCGCGGCGGCTGACGCGTTTCACCTGTTCGACCGCTTCGAAAGCAAACTCGAGCAGTACAACGGCAACCTGATGCGCGCGGCGGTCGAGTTGGCCAAGGACTGGCGCACCGACAAAATTCTGCGCCGGCTCGAAGCGTTGATGATCGTTGCCGACAAGGACACCACGCTGCTGGTCAGCGGCAGCGGCGACGTGATCGAGCCCGACGACGGCGTCATCGCCATCGGCTCGGGCGGGCCTTACGCGCAAGCGGCGGCCAAGGCGCTGATCGAGCACACCAAGTTTCCGCCGCGGCGCATCGCCGAGGAAGCGATGAAGATCGCCGCGCAAATCTGCATCTATACCAACGACCATATCGTCGTTGACGAACTGTAGGAAGACGCCATGGAGCATCCGGAAATTCACGAAGACAACATGACCCCGCGCCAGATCGTCGAGGAACTGGACCGCTACATCATCGAACAGAAGGACGCCAAGCGCGCCGTGGCCATCGCCGTGCGCAATCGCTGGCGCCGCCGACAGATCGACGAACCGTTGCGCGACGAGATCTATCCGAAGAACATCATCATGATCGGCCCGACCGGCGTGGGCAAAACCGAGATCGCACGCCGGCTGGCCAAGCTGGTGGGCGCGCCGTTCCTCAAGGTCGAGGCGAGCAAATTCACCGAGGTCGGCTACGTGGGCCGCGACGTGGAGAGCATGATCCGCGACCTGACCGAAATCGGCATCGCCCAGGTCCGTCGCGAGCACGAGGAGCGCGTGGCCGAACAGGCGCGGCTCAACGCCATCGAAAAGGTGCTCGATCGCCTGTTGCCGCCGCCGCCGAAAAAGAAGCCGCCGGTCGAAACGGCCGTCGCTTACCAAGAGGGCGAGGAGAAAAACGCCTCCGAGGAAGTCATCGGCGAAACTTTCGTTTTCGTGCCGGCCGAGCAGGCGCAGGACGAAGAGCGCAGCTACAAGCGCACGCGCGAAAAATTCCGCCAGATGCTGCTGGACGGCAAGCTCGACGAGCGTGAAGTCGAAATGGAACTGCCCGACCATTCCAAAATGCCGATGATCGAAATCTTCTCCGGCTCCGGCCTGGAGGAAATGGACATCAACTTCAAAGATATGTTCGGCAATCTGTTCCCGCGCAAGACCAAAAAGCAGAAGGTGAAGGTCGCCGAGGCGCTGCGCCTTTTCGAACGCGGCGAGGCCCAGCGGCTGATCGACATGGAAAAAATCCAAGCCGAGGCGCTCCGGCGCGTCGAGCAGTCGGGGATTGTCTTTTTGGACGAGATCGATAAAATCGCCGGCCGCGAGTCGGCGCACGGACCGGACGTCAGCCGCGAAGGCGTGCAGCGCGATCTGCTGCCGATCGTCGAGGGCAGCACGGTGACGACCAAACACGGCATGGTCAACACCGATCACATCCTGTTCGTCGCGGCGGGCGCGTTCAACGTGGCCAAACCGGCGGATCTGATCCCGGAATTGCAGGGACGTTTTCCGATTCGCGTCGAGCTCAAGAGCCTTTCGGTGGACGCCTTCGTGCGCATCCTGACCGAGCCGGACAACGCGCTGACCAAGCAGTACGAAGCGTTGCTGGCGACCGAGGGCGTCAAGCTCAAGTACACCGCCGACGGCGTGAAGCGCATCGCCGAGCTGGCCGCGCAGGTGAACAACAAGATGGAGAACATCGGCGCTCGCCGCCTGGCCACGATCATGGAGCGCATGCTCGACGAAGTCAGTTTCGACGCGCCGGCGATGAGCGGCAAAACGGTGAAGGTCGACGCGAAATACGTCGACCAGGCGCTGACCGACATCATCAAAGACGAGGATTTGTCCCGGTATATTTTGTAAAGGAGGTGGGCGATGGATCATCTGTTGAGTTTGTACGACCTGACCAGCCAGGAAATCGGCCGCATCTTTGATGTGACGGTCGATCTGCGCGAACGCCTCAAGTCCGGCGAAACCTTCCACCCGCTGGCGGGCAAAAGCGTGGCGCTGATTTTCGAAAAGCAATCCACGCGCACCCGCATCAGCTTCGAAGTCGGTTGCTACCAACTCGGCGCGCAGCCGTTGTTCATTTCGTCGCAGACGACGCAGATGGGCCGCGGCGAGCCGATCAAGGATATGGCGCGGGTGATGTCGCGCTACGTCGACGGCATCATGATCCGCACCTTCGCCCAGGAAATTCTGGAAGAGCTGGCGCAGTACGGTTCGGTGCCGATCATCAACGGCCTGACCGACCTGCTGCATCCGTGCCAGGTGCTGGCCGACCTGCAGACGGTGATCGATCACCTGGGCAGTTACGAGGGCAAAAAGATCGCCTACATCGGCGACGGCAACAACATGGCCAACTCGTGGATCAACGCCGCCGCCCGGCTGCCCTTCGACCTCTCGCTGGCCTGCCCGGAAGGCTACGACCCCGATGCGAAAATCCTCGCCCGCGCCCAGGCTGAAGCCGCGGGCACGATCGAGCTCACGCGCGATCCGGTCGCGGCGGTGCTCGGCGCCGACGTGGTCACCACCGACGTGTGGACCTCGATGGGCATGGAAGGGCAGGAAGACAAGCGCCGCGCGGTCTTCGCGCCCTACCAGGTCAACGAGGAACTGTTCGGCAAGGCCAAAGCGAGCGCGATCTTCCTGCACTGCCTGCCGGCCCATCGCGGCGAGGAAGTAACCGACGCGGTGATCGAGTCGAACGCTGCCAAGGTCTGGGACGAGGCCGAAAACCGCCTGCACGTGCAAAAGGCGATCATGGCCCTGCTGATGAACCCGGAGGCGCTGGATTGAGCGCTCCGCGGTTGGTCCTGGCCAGCGGCAGTCCGCGCCGCCGCGAACTGCTGCGCCAACTGGGCCTGAAGTTGATCGTCGAAGTTCCCGACGTGGACGAAACGCCGCTGCCCGGCGAGAAACCCGAGGAGCATACCATGCGCCTGGCCGCGACCAAGGCGGCCAAGATCGCCGCGCGCTACCCCGACGATTGGGTGCTGGGCGCGGACACCACGGTGGTCGTCGACGGCGCGATGCTGGGCAAGCCGGTCGACGCCGCCGACGCCTGCCGCATGCTCTCGACCATCAGCGGCCGCTGGCACACGGTGGTCACCGGCTTCTGCCTGCTCAAGCACAACGGCAACGAACGCTTCGCGAGCGCCGTCGCCTCGGAAGTCTACATCCGCCGACTGACGCCCGAACAGATCCGCGCCTACGTCGCCACCGGCGAACCGATGGACAAGGCCGGCGCCTACGCCATCCAGGACATCGGCGCGAGCCTGGTGCAAGTCGTGCGCGGCTCCTACACCAACGTGGTGGGTTTGCCCCTGGCCGAAGTCGCCGTATTATGGGAACGGATCCACGGGCAGAATGTTCTGATCGAAAGAGACGCATGAGCATCGCCGAATCGTTGCGGGAAATTCAAGAACGCATGCGGCAAGCGTGCCTCGCGGCCGGGCGCGATCCGGCCGAGGTGGCGCTGGTCGCGGTGAGCAAGATGCACCCGCCCGCGGCCATCGACGAAGCTTTGCGCGCCGGGCAACTGGACTTCGGCGAAAATTACGTGCAGGAAGTGCGCGAGAAAGTTCCCGTTTTGCCCGCGGCCGTTCGGTGGCACTACATCGGCTCTTTGCAACGCAACAAGGTCAAGTACCTGGCCCCGTGGGTTCACATGATCCACACCGTCGACAGCCTGCGGCTGGCGCAGGAGATCGACCATCGCGCCGCCGAACACGGGCGGACGATTCCCGTGCTGTTGCAGGTCAACGTTGCGCGGGAGGGCGTCAAAAGCGGCTGCGCGCCCGAAGAGGCGCGGGAACTGGCCGAACGAATCGCCCGCTTGGCGCATCTGGAACTCCGCGGTCTGATGACCATGCCGCCGTTCCTGCCGGCCGAGCAGGTGCGCCCGTTTTTCGCCGGCCTGCGCGAACTGCGCGACCGGTTGCGCGTCGATCTCGGCCTGACGCTGCCGGATTTGTCGATGGGCATGACCGCCGATTTCGCCGTGGCGATCGCCGAAGGCGCGACGTTGGTGCGCATCGGCACGGCAATCTTCGGCTCGCGAAATTAATGCTTGCAACTTTTCGTTTTCCAGGGCAGGCTCACTCGGAACGAGAAGGAGAAAAAAGTAGGATGGAGCTCAATCAGCCGCGCGTTTTCGTCTACGGATCGCTGATGCGCAACCTGCAAAATCTGCACAAGATCGAGACGGGGTTTTTCCTCAGCCGCCAGGAAGCCTCGCCGTTTTACGTCATGCTCTACGCGAGCCTGGCCGAAAGCGACGTGGTGCATCGCGTGCACCAGCTTATGATGCAGAACGAGCTGTTTGAACTGGGCGACGACGACACCGACCTGATCGAGCAACTGGAGAGCCATCCCGATTTTTTCCACCGCACCATCATCCAACTGGAAGACGGCACGCAGGCCGTGGCCTACGACCTGGCCAACGCCAACCTCTACACCATTCAGCGGGTCGTGGATGAAAACGACTGGCGGATGGTCATGCGCACTTACGATCCGACCTGGATGATCGGACCGTCGCTCGCGCACAAACTGATCCCGAAGAGAACGCTGCCTAAAGCAAAGTGACCGCTTCCTCGACGGTGAAGGCGAAATTCGCCGCGCCCTGTTTGGCGGCGAGCAAGACGTCTTCGTGCCGCGGGCTTTCGGCCAGCGAACCGTCGTTGGCCAGGTTGGTCACCAGCGCCAGCGCGGCCACGGACATCCCCACGTATTTCGCGTACAGCGCCTCGGGCACGGTGGACATGCACGCCGCGTCGGCGCCCAGCGTGCGCAACATGCGCACTTCCGCCGCCGTTTCGTAATTGGGGCCGCGCAGCACGGCGAGCACGCCTCGGTGCAGCGTGATGCGCCGCGCGCTCAGGCGGTCCAGCAGCGCCGGGAGGATGTCGGTGCGGTACAACTCGTTGAGGCTGACGAAAGGCGTGGCTTGGTCGGGCAAAAACGGATTGCCGTCGTAGGCGCAGATCATCTCGTACAGCGAATTGGTGCCCATCAGATTGATGTGGTCGGCAATCAGCACGATGTCGCCGGGGCGATAGGCGGCGTTGATGCCGCCGACCGCGTTGGTCAGCATCATCGTGTGCGCGCCCAGCTGCCGGGCCGCCTGCACCGGCAGGGTCAGCTGCTGCGCCGATGCGCCCTCGTAGCCGTGAAAGCGCCCCATGAACACTGCGCAACGTTTGCCGCCCAGTCGACCGATGACCAATCGACCCGGATGGCCGGGGATTTTCGTGGTCGGGTACCCGTCGATCTGTTCGTAGGCGAACTCGTGTTCGATGACGGTCCGGTCGGCGACGCCGCTTAAACCGCTGCCCAGCAGCAGGCCGACTTCCACCGTGCCGATGTTTTGTTTTTCGAGAAAGGCGGCGATGCGCTCAAGGTTCGGGTGATGCAGACTGATGCGTTTGATGGTTCGTCCTCCCCGTGGCGTGGATGATCGTTAGCGTCCGAACAATTTTCTAATCCACATCCACAGGCGTGTCCACAGGCTTTCGCGCGGCACGAGCACCGGATTGACCATCACCCGGGCGGGCGGGCGCGGCCCTTCCTGATCGTACAGCGGCAGCAGCTTGTTGGCCGGCAGTTCGAGGTATTGGCAGATCGCCTTGATGAAGCCGCGCACGAAAATCGGCGCGGGCAACAGGTCGTGCCGGTCCTCTTCCAACGCGGTGAGATTTTCAATTTTAATCTTGGTGACTAGATGCATTTCGTTGAGCGTCACGCCGCGCTTCTGGCGTTCGTAACGCAAGGTTTCACCCAGGCTGCCCTGCATGTGCAGGCTCTCGCGGGCCGGGATATCCAACAAATTCACGTTCACGCGTTGCATGGCTTCTCCTCACTGAATGAGGCTGAGAAACTCCTGCGCCCGTTGTCCATAGGCGCCCAGCGGGTCAAGCTTCAACACCCGCTGAAACAACACTTTGGCCTTGTCCTTTTTGCCTTGCTTCAGATAAACCAATCCCAGATCGAGCATCGCCTCGGGGTAGATCTCGCGCAGTTGCAGCACCCGTTCGAGAATT
>Ga0116156_10001774_pt1 | contig 20415 bp, 14 predicted proteins | sample AD_UKC045_MetaG_FD_89891 | JGI IMG/M metagenome (GOLD analysis project Ga0116156, IMG submission 89891) | Active sludge microbial communities of municipal wastewater-treating anaerobic digesters from USA - AD_UKC045_MetaG | ecosystem: Engineered > Bioreactor > Anaerobic > Digestate | place: USA... | reverse complement strand
GGCAGACAGCGAGGGTGCAGATCAGCGTGAGGCGGGTCGTCGAAGACTGCGTGCGCATGGTCATTTGTTGCCTTCAGGACTTGGAATTGCTCAGAATCCCAGTGTAACAGATCCGCCGCACGGAACAAAGGACCGGCGTTGGGAGCCAGTTTGTCCACCTCATTCAGCTCAGAACTTGGCGCTGGTGGACAGTTGGCTGGGCCAACAGTACGCTGGCATCTTCTGTGCCGCTGGTGCCGAGACGGAGTCAACCGCCGTGAACCCCTGGAAATGACCGATGCCTGCTGCGCGCCGACCAAACTTCAATTAGCCGTGAAAGAGGCAGCGATGAAGTCCTTTATGTGTGTTTTGATGCCGAGTCTGGTGGCGTCCTGGCTAAGCTTCCCGGTAGAACTTCGCTCCCATTCGTCCCGTGGTTGAAGCAGGCATTTCCGAAAGCTTCGGGAACCGCGCTGTGGCTGGTCTGAACCCCATGAAAATCCTCCAGCGGATGTTGTCATGTGGCTGACCCTGGCGGCCGCGGCGACGACCTGGGCTTCCGCCTGGCAAGAGCAGTTTCCTTCCCTCCTTGATGCAAGCACGATTGGCAGGTCACGGATGCAGATTACCAGCGGGCAGCATCGGAACCGACAGGCGAGGCGCTGCAAAATCCGGTGCAGTTAGGGAGCAAAAGTGGTGCACCAGGGAGGGGTGAGGCGATGCATGAAACGCAAGAAAACGCGGAAAAACATGGGAAAAGTGAAATGAAAAGGCTGCCCCGCTTGGACTCGAACCAAGAAAGCCTGATCCAGAGTCAGGTGGTTTTCCATTAGCCTACGGGGCAGTTCACTCCCGGATGCACTTGGCGCCACTCCGTCGTCTGGGTTCTGGACCCGGAAGAACGGAGCCAAAGTCGATTGTGCTGCCACCTGCACCACGGGCGAATTCGTAATGTACGCAAACTTTTCGGGGTTGGTCAAGGGCACTTCTGCTAAGTTCCCAAGCCCCGTTGTCATCCTGTTCCAGCCACGTCCCCGTCTCTACCGTCCGATCTGCATCAGCCCCCAGGCGGTCAGTACCAGTAGCCCGACGGTGAGCCAGGCGAGGGCAAAACCGGCCAGGTCCTCGCGGTAGCGGCGCCAGAAGTTGCGCCACCGCTCGGCCGTGAACCAGCCCGGCAGGTCCAGCAGGATCAGTTCCTGTCCCCGCTCTTCCGCCAGCGGCTTCGGCTGACCCTCCGGCAGACCCTCGTCGTCGGTCGAACGCCGCATGTTGTCGAAAAACTGCTCGATCCGCTTGCTGTCTTCGCGCGGCGTCACCAGGCTCACGGCCACGAACACCACCACGCCCACCAGCGTCGCCCAGCCGTAGGGGGCCGGCAGCCATTTGTAGACCAATTGCAGGTCGCCGGTCTGCTGGTAGTTGATGAAATAGTACGTTGCCAGCGAAGCGGCTGCGGCGAAGAAGGCCCCGTAGCGGTTCGCCCGCTTCCAGAGGAAACCGCCCATCACCGCGATGCCCAGGAAGGCCGGCAGCGTTTCGTTGAACATGAAGGCGTCCAGCACCTGGTCCACGCTCAGCGCGAACACGACGCCGAAGATCGTCAGAGCGAAGCCGGACAGGCGGCCGACCAACAGCAGTTCCTTGTCCTGTGCCTCGGGCCGCAGGTAGACGCTGTAGAAATTCTTGGTGAACAGGGCCCCCGTGTTGACCATGAAGTTCGAGCAGGTGGACATGTTGGCCGCCAGGATGCAGGCCACCATCAGACCCGTGAAACCGGGGCTCAACAGGTGCAGGCACGCGTAGCCGAAGGCACTTTCCCGGTCGCCCAAATGCGTGCCTCGCTGGACGATCATCGCCGCCACGATCAAGCCCGTGAAGGCCCAGCCGATGGTGCAAAACCGCTTGACCATCGACCCGTAGGTCTGGCCCACGCGCCCGGCCCGCTCGGTGCGGCCCGTGGCGTTCATGGTCAGGATGTGCGGCTGCGCCGTGATGCCGATGAAGCCGTTCAAGGTGAGCATCAAAATGGTGAACCCGTCCACGCCGCTGGATTCGTTGTACAGGTCGAAGAAGTCTTCGGGCAAGCTGGCCCGCAGTCCGCTGAACCCGCCCACGGCCCACAGGCCCGCCGGGATCAGGAGGAACGACATCAAGATGATCAAAAAGCCCTGGACAAAGTCCGTGTACGCCGAGGCCACCAGTCCGCCGAAGAAGCTGTACAACAGAAAGGCGGCCACCATCAGCAGCACGACCTGGTTGGGCGACACAGCCTCCGTGCCCACGGCGTACGAGACGGCCTTGCCCGCGCCTTTCATCATCGTGCCCTGGTTGAAAACGAAGTAGCACATGGCGAACACCGTGTACAGCATGGCCATCCCGCGGCCGTAGCGGTCTTCCATCATCTCGCCGATCGTGGTCCGCTCGCAGCGGCGATACCAGGGGGCCATCAGCCAGTAGAACGGCGTGATCAGCATGTTCTTCCACTGGTACCAGATGGTGGCGAAGCCGAATTTGAACACCGCGCCGGCCTGGGCCACGGGGTTCTCCGCATGGGTGCCCGTGCCGAACGACTGGCCCACCATGATCCACCACGGCAGCTTGCGGTCGCCGAGAAAATACCCGCCACTGGAGCGGATCTTGCGCGAGACCCACAGGCCGAAGGCCGTAATGCCCACGAAATAGATCAGCAAGACGGCCCAATCGAGTCCGGTGAAGCTTACCGAGTCGCCACCCATGACGCGTCCTCTCCAAGACGAATGCGGAACGAAGCATGGGGAGCCAGCCAGCGGCTGCGCTCCGCCTCCTGCGATGTAGTTGGGATGATACCCCGCGAGCACTGCCACTGCCAGCAGCCTGACCCAAACACCGTTCGAGAAACGGCGGTCCGGATTCTCCGTGGCGTAAGCTTCCAGCTTGCGGTAGATCGCGGCCTCGCAAGCTGGAAGCTTACGCCACTTGTTTCCCAAACGGCGTTTCCTTCACGCGAGCTTTTCCTCGAAAAGACATGGGCACGCCAAAGGCCGATTCACACGCCGGCCGTCCAACGGTGTAGAATACGGCTCCGAGCACCCAACCGTTGTCCCACCTCTCCAAGGAGAATCCGCATGTCGCCCAATGCCATCCTTCTGCCTGCCGCCGCGCTGGCCGGAATAACAACTGTGAACGCTGTGTGTCGGCGGACAGCGATTCGCCAAAGTAACCCCCGTTGGCGGCTGGGTATCTTGATTGCCTGGGCAGCCGTCGCGGCCTTCACGACTGACAGCCGCCTGGCCGCCGCCGAAAACGCCGCGAGCCAAGCCGTAACGACCGGAAGCGACGACGTCGTGGTGGGCTTCGCCACCAGCATGGAGAAGATCCTGCCGCGGGCGGACAAAGCCGTGTTGCAGACCGCATCTCGCGTGGATCTGTCGCTGGCGCGGGGCGAGAAGGAGTCTTTCCAAGTCGTCGTGGTGCCGAACCGCGCGGACTTGAAGCAAGTCGCCGTCCGCGTGACGGATCTTCGCGGCCCGGATAACGCGACGTTCAGCGCCAGCCAAGTCAAGGTGTCGCCCGTGGGCTATGTCGAGACGAAGACGGTGCCGCCCTACAAATCGCCGCACGTCGGCTGGTGGCCCGATCCGATCCTGGAGTTCCTGCCGGCGGTCGATATCGGTCGAGGCGACGCCCAGGCATTTTGGATTCGTGTGCAGGCACCGCGCAATCAAACCGCCGGACGGTACCAGGGCAAGCTGGAGGTGCTCAGCCAGGAGAGGGTTCTGTTCACGTTCGACTTGACCGTCCGCGTTTTCGGTTTTGCCGTGCCCGCCGCTTCGCCGCTGCCGCTGGCCGTCACCTTCGCCCCGCACGATTACCCCACCGAGGCGACTAAGGCGGAGCAAGCCCAGTGGCGCAGCGAGCCGGATTATCCGATCAACGCCTGGAAGAAGCACAAGCTGCGATGGGCCGATTTCCTGGCCGACTACTACCTGACCTACGACAGCCTGTACACGCGCGAGGGTCCGGACTTCGAGGCGATCGAGCGACTACACAAGCAGGGCCGGCTGGGAGCGTTCAACCTCGGATACTACGGAACTTGCGGCGCCAGTCCAGCGGAAATCGAGGATTGGAAAACAGGAACGCTCGACCGGCTGCGGCGGCAATTCGACCAGGCCAAGGCCCTGGGCGTTCTGGACCACGCCTACATCTACGGCTGCGACGAGAACCCGAAGGACGCTTTTCCGGGAGTCCAACGCGCGGCGGCGATGCTCAAGGCCGAGTTCCCCGGCGTGCTCGTGATGACCACGACCTACGACCACAGCTACGGCCAGGACACGGAGATCAAGGCCGTCGATGCCTGGTGCCCGCTGACGCCGCGGTTTGATCCGGCCAAAGCTGCCACCGCGCGGGCCGCCGGCAAGTCCGTGTGGTGGTACATCTGCTGCGGCCCGCACCATCCGCCGGCCAACATGTTCATCGAGTACCCGGCGATCGAAGGCCGGCTGCTGATGGGCGCGATGACGGCCAAGTACCGGCCGGACGGGTTCCTGTACTATCAGATCAGCATCTGGAATTCCCGCCGCCCGATCACATCGGGGCCCTTTACCGATTGGGACCCCAGAAGTTGGACCAGCTACCACGGCGACGGTTCGTGGACCTGCGTCGGCCCCGACGGCACGCCGCTGCCCACGGTCCGCTTGGAGAATTTCCGCGACGGGCTGGAAGACTACGCCTACTTCTGCCTGCTGGAGCACCTCGTGCGGCAATTCGAGGCGAAACGGGCGGAACTTCCGGCCGAGCAGCAGGCCTGGCTGACCGAAGCCCAGGCTGCGCTGCAAGTGCCCGAATCGCTGGTCAAGGGCATCGGGGAATACTCGCGGGACCCGGCGCTGCTGTACAAGTATCGGAATCGGCTGGGCGAGTTGATCGACCGCGCGGGGATGCCGGACGCCGATCCGTGGGGCAAGGATTTTGGCGTGCGCGGGTTCCGTGGAGTCCAGCGTAGCATGGCTCTCTGAGCCGTGCAGATTCACAACCGTTCGGCGCGGGTCTCCGAAGAACGCCTGCCTTCGTTCGGCGCGGTCCTTCGTTCGGCGCGGGTCTCCGACCCCGCCGAAAGCGTCGACCGAAGGTCTCCGATTTCGGTTCTGTTCCCCGGTTCGGCGCGGGTCTCCGACCCCGCCGAAAGCGCCGACCGAAGGTCTCCGATTTCGGTTCTGTTCGCGGTTCCAACTTTTTTCGACCGGAGGATGTCATGGGTGGCTTTCGCGTCCGCATCTCGCTGTGCCTTGCTTGCACCCTGTTGGCCGGTCCGTGGCTTGCCCGCACCGCCGAGGCCGAAAGACCGAAGGTGCCGCTCATCAAGCTGCCGGTGAACTTCGGCGCGACCATGGAGAACACGCCGGTCGTGTTCGGCGGCCAGCCGTTGTTGGCGCTCAACCACCGCGACGACACCAAGTACAACACCGACGGCTACGCCAAGAGCATGTATCTGTACCTGCAGGACCTCAGCAGCGGCCGGGAGATCGTCCGGTTTGGCGAGGGGCATTCGTTCGTCAGTGCCTTCGTCAACGGACCCGAATTGAACGTCTTCGCCAGCGAGGGCACCAATCGCGACTGGTTCCAAAGCATCTACCGTTTTTCGTCGACCGATTTGAAGACGTGGAAGCGGGAATTGGCGATTGCGAAGGAGGGAAACGAGCACCTGTTCAACTGCTCGGTCTGCCGCGACGAGCAGGGGTTCTTGATGGCTTACGAGTCGAACCAGCCGGTGCAGTTTTGCTTCAAGTTCGCGCGATCCAAGGACCTGGCCCGCTGGGAGAAGGTTCCGGGGCTGGTGTTCACGGGCGAGAAGAACGAGTACAGTGCCTGCCCGGTGATTCGTTTCTTTGCCCCGTACTACTACGTCATCTACCTGCACGCGGCCATCCCCGGCCACAACGGCTGGGTGTCGTTCCTGGCCCGCTCGGCCGACCTGGCCGACTGGGAACTGAGCCCGATGAATCCGATCCTGGAGGCGGGGCCGGGCGAAGGCGTCAACAACTCCGACGTCGACTTGTTCGAGTGGGAGGGCCATACGTATGTGTACTACGCCACCGGTGACCAGGCCACCTGGGGCAGCATCCGCGTGGCCATGTATCTGGGCCCCATGAAGAGTTTCTACGAAAGCTGCTTTCCGCCAGGAGTGTCCACGGTCAAGGCAACCGCCAAGCGCCCGTAGCATGGCTCTCTGAGCCGTGCAGATTTGCCCGGCATTTCGCGAGAACACGCACGGCTCAGAGAGCCATGCTACGAGGAATGAACACGCACGGCTCGGAGAGCCATGCTACGAGGAGTAACCCACACCCGGAGTTCCGTGCCATGAAACTGCGTCTTTCCCGCGTCGATCTTCGTTGGGCAGTCTGGCCCTTGCTGTCTCTGTTGGCGTCATCGAATCCCGTCGCAGCCGCTCCGTGGGACCCCGCCGCGGCGGATTATGCGGGCCGCAAGGGCGTGACGGTGTACGTTTCCAAGCAAGGGGACAACACGGACGGCAGCAGCTGGCAGAAGGGATTTCACACGATCCAGGCGGCGCTGTTGGCCGTGCCGGATGATAAAGGCGGGCACCGGATCGTCGTGCGGCCGGATACGTACGCCGAGGCCAACCTGTATACGCGTCAGAAGGGCGCCGCCGGAGCTTACAACCTGTTGATCGGCGACTGCGATGGCAGCCTGGGCTCGGGCGCAACCGGACGCGTCGTCATCGACTCCAGCGATCCCGAAAGCAAGGGATTCAAAAGCTTTGACTGGTGGTCGACCATCCGCGCCACGACCAAGGGCTGGTCGCCCGAACACACCGATGCCACGTTTTCCAGCATCACCTGGGACCGCTGGATCCTCCGCAACCTCTACGCGACCGGCGGCGATGCCGGGTTGTTTTGGGACCTCACGGACCAGAGCGGATCGGGATTTACGGTCGTGGTCGAGGACTGCGTGGGCATCGGCCGCGCCTTCGGCGGCGGATTGGGATATCCGGTGGTCCGCGAGGCCGAGCCCAGCGTTTTTCGCCGCTGCTGGCTGATGTCACTGGACTGGTGGGGCGATGCCGGCGGACTGGCTGTCGGCGCGCACAACGCGTCCCCGCCGTCGGCTCCCGATGTCGTTTGCGAAGACTGTACGCTCGTGGGGCCCGACAACGCCGTGCAGATCCTGTACCCCAGCCGCTACGTCCGCTTGAAACTGAAGGACTGCCGGCTGCTGGTGCTCAATTTCTCGCAGCCTCGCGGCACGCCCTCTTCGGGAATCATTTGCAGCGAAGTGGCCGATCCGAAGCTGGTACAGATGGATTTCGAAGACTGCGTTCTGGCCGGCTACAAGGTTTTTGGGACGGGAAAGCACACGAGCCAGTTTTCCTACACGACGAAGGGCAAGGTCCAGGCGTACGTCCAGTTCGAGCAGCCGGTGCCGGAGGGATTCGAGCGTCTGGGACTGTGGCCGGTGACAGCGTTTGATCGTCTCCAGCCGCCGTTGCCGCGGTGAATTGGGCAATGTCGGCGTCTCTTCCGCTGCTAGCGGTGCTGTCACCTTTTGGAAAACTTTGCCGGTTAAGTTGTTTTCCGAAAGTTTGAGGATTAGGCGGCCGATATCAGGTTTGCCGATTGCCATGCCTAGGGTGTTCGCGCATTGCGCGGCGACCGGGGGCGGACGCAAGCGGTCAAGGGGGGCCTTGACTGCGATCACGGGCCGGCGACGGGGCCGGCCGTGGAGGGAGAGTCCGTCCTTGGCCGTTGGCGTCAACGGTCACGCGAAACGCCACCACGCTAGGAATGTCCAACGATGAGTCGGCAAACCACTTCGCGCGTCGCCCTGCTGATGCTCGCCCTGGCCATCTTCCCCGGCTGCAGTCCCACGCAGCCCTTCTACTTCCACAGCGACGGCGACCTGTCGCACTACCTGGACAAGGCGACGGAGCTGGAATACCCCGACGTATGCGCCGAACCGCTGCCCGACACCAGCTTGAGTGAGAAGCCGCTGAGCGTGACCAATCCCGATTTCAAGGAAATGTGGGATCTGCCCCTCGAAGAGTGTGTCACGATCGCCTTGCAGAACAGCAAGGTGATCCGCAACCTCGGCGGCGTAACCCCCATCACTTTCGCCGACGGCCTGGTCGAGCGGACCAGCGGGGCGTCGACCGTCTTTGATCCGGCGATCCAGGCGTCCTCCGCGGGGTCGGGGCGACCGACACTGGACCAAGCGGGCGGCGTCGAGGCGGCGCTGGCGGATTTCGATGCACAGTTCTCCATGAGAGGCGGGTCTCCGAGCGGTACTCTCATGAGCCGCAAGGACCGCGTCGAAAACCGGGGCGGGGCCGCCGCGACGGTCTTTGCGGATCAAAACGATACCTACGCGGGCGGTCTGAGAACCGATCTGGCCAAGAGGACGGCCACCGGTGCCCGCTTCACAATGAGCAATTTCACGGATTACGACCGCTGGAATGGACCAACAGATGTGTTTCCAGTCGGTCCCGGTAGGAAGGTTGCCAGTGTTTGGTCGACTGCGTTTGAAGTCCGCTGGGATCAACCCTTGCTCCGCGGTCGTGGCACTATGGTCAACCGTGTTCCAGTCATGTTGGCCCGCATCAGCGAAGACATTAGTCTGTCCCAATTCGAGTCGTCAGTACGAAACATGGTCAAGGACATCGAAGACACGTATTGGGATTTGCACGGCTGGTACCGCAACTTGGAGACAGCCAAGACCGCGCGTGACAGCGCGCAGGGCGCTTGGAGGATCGTCTATGAAAAGTTCAACGAAGGTGTAGCGCCGGCGCAGGAGGAGGCTTACGCGCGCGAACAATACTTCCAGTTCCGAGCCGGAGTCGAGACGAGCCTGCAAAACTTGTATAACACGGAAACGAGACTGCGTTGGCTGATGGGTTTGGCCGCCACAGATGGCCGACTGATTCGGCCGATTGACGAGCCGACCATGGCGCGGGTCGATTTTGAATGGGCCGCCATTCGTACGGAAGCGCTGGTCCGAAGTCCGGAATTGCGGCAGAAGAAGTGGATCTTGAAGGGCAGGGAACTGGAGTTGGTCGCAGCCAAAAACCAACTTCTGCCACAATTGGATGTGGGCGCGCTGTACCGCTGGATTGGCGTCGGCGACGAGTTGATTCGGGATGGCAACGATGGCAGGGACTTCTCTTCGGATGATGATGCGAAGTACTTCGGTTCCTCCGCGTTCGGGGAGTTGGCGAGCGGGAATTACCAGGAAGCGGACATCTTCTTCACCTTCGCTTTCCCGGTAGGTTTCCGACGAGAAATGGCCGGCGTGCGCAATGTGCAGTTGAAGCTCGCCCGCGAGAAAGCTCAGTTGGAGGACATGGAACTGAACACGATCCACCTGTTGAGCACCGCGGTTCGCAACGTGGAAAGCTTCTACGTGCAGGCACAAACGCACTTCAACCGCTGGTCGGCCGCAGAGAAAGAAGTCGAGTCGGCGACGGCCAAGTGGAAGGGCGGCGCCGATACGGTCGACAAGGTGTTGGACGCCCAACAGCGCCGGGCCCAGGCACAACTCTCATTTTACCAAAGCCTGGTGGAGTACAACAAAGCCATCGCCGACGTCCATTTCCGCAAGGGTTCGCTGCTGGAGTACAACAACATCGAACTGACGGAAGGCAACTGGCCGCAGAAGGCTTACTGGGACGCCCTGGGCTTGGCGCGCCAGCGGGACGCCAGCTACTACCTGAACTACGGCTGGACGCGCCCCGACGTCGTCAGCGCCGGGCCGGTCGATCAGGGCATGGGCATGCCGGTGATGGGCCAGCCGACGCCGGCCGAAGTGATTCCGACGCCGGAGCCGACGCCGGCCGAACCGGCGCCCGCCGAAGGGCAACCGGCTATCGAGTCCGTGCCGGCGCCCAAGGCAGCGCCGGCATCCGAGGCAGCGCCGGCGACTGAGGCTGCCCCGGCACCGCCGTCCGTGCTCGCCCCCGAACTCGGTCCCATGACCGGCGGGCCGTCGGGTCCGATGCTCAACGCACCCGTCGTCAGCTCCCCCAACGCTCGACCGGCCAGCGTCGCCGCGGACAATCCGCTCCGCAGCCGGTCGTTCGAGTTGGGGACGCTGGGCTTGAATCAACTGCGGCCAGGTGCCGCTTCCGCGCCGCAGGGAGCAACCAACGCGCTGCGGCCGTCGGCGCCCGAAAACGCCTCACCCGTCCAGCCCGCCAGCTATTCCGCGACGATCGGCGATTCGCCCAACAGCGGAAAATGACGAAAGGGATGAGGGATGAGGGCGGGAGTTACTTGTCCGTCAAGGTCTTTCGTGGCATCAGGCAGGCATTTTGCACTTGTCGTCCGAAGCCCGGCTTTTCCGACAAAGCCGGGCTTCTCTGATTGTCGCCCCCGGCCGCGTGTCTCCTTGCCCCCTGCCCCCTGTTCCCTGACTCCTGTTCCCTGACTCCTGACCCCTGTTCCCTGACCCCTCATGCTCCATCCCTTCGCCTTCCACCCCGAACTGGTCGATCCCACGGCGTTTGTCGCGGCCCACGCACGACTGATCGGCGACGTGACGATCGGCGCCGAGTCCAGCGTCTGGTTCAACGCGGTGATCCGCGGCGATCGGGAAACCATCCGCATCGGCCGGCAGACCAACGTGCAAGATCTGTGCATGCTGCACGCGGACCCCGGCATCCCCTGTACGCTGGGCGATCGCGTCTCGGTGGGCCACGCGGCGATTGTCCACGGCGCCACGGTCGAGGATGACGTCTTGATTGGAATGCGGGCCGTGATCATGAACCGCGCTCGGATCGGCGCCGGCAGCATCATCGGCGTGGGCGCGGTCGTTACCGAAGACGCGCAAATCCCGCCCGGCAGCGTCGTGATCGGCGTGCCCGGCAAAGTGAAACGCCAGGCCGAACCCCGCGACCGCAAACGCATCCGCCACGCCGCGGAGTATTACGTCGAACTGGCCAGGGAGTACCTGCGGGGCAGTGGTCATTAGTCATTGGTCATTCGTCAGTTGCTATTGGTTGCGACGTCGTCGGCTATCCTCTCTTGGTACGGTTCCCCCGGCACCTCACCGAACACCGCTGCTTAGCCAGTGACCAATGACCAGTGACCAATGACCACTTCAACACACATCGTCGTTGGCCTCGGGCACTCGCCCGGAGACGATCCGGTTCTGTTCGTCCACCAAGACGATGTGCGGTTGGTGGGCGCGGGCTTCCTGGTCCTCGTACTGGGCGTACGAGGCGATGATGACCAGATCGCCCGGCCGGACCAGATGGGCGGCAGCCCCGTTGATGCAGATCGTGCCGGAGCCGGATGGGCCGGAAAGGGCATAGGTCGTCAAGCGGACGCCGTTGGTGACGTCGTAGATCGCCACCTGTTCGTGTTCGAGGATGTCGGCCGCGTCCAGCAGCCGTTGGTCGATGGTCACGCTGCCTTGGTAATGGAGGTCGGCGCCGGTGACGCGAGCACGGTGGATCTTGGATTTGAGTAGAGTGCGGTACATGCCCACATTCTAAGGCAACCACCCGGCGGGCCGCCAGCCGTGTTTTCGTCCCAGCAGGGGAATCGCGGTCAGCGGCGGAACCCAAAGAAGCCCGGATTTTCTGGAAAAACCGGGCTTCTGAAGATGGGCTCCCATGGCAAGGCGTTGCCACGAAAGACGCCGACGGACTAGAATCCGGAAACGGAACGAATTGCCGCGAGCACTCACCTGCGTTGCTCCCATAAGTCCCATTCTTCCCTTTGGTCCCATTGGTCCCCTCACGCCCGCGGCCGCAGGCCGCCTCAGGAAAATCGACATGAACAAGATCGAACGCGTATTTGCCGTCCTGGAAGGCCGCCGGCCGGATCGCCCGCCGGTGTCGTTTTGGCACCATTTCCCGCTGGCGTGTGCGTCGGGACCCGCGGCGGTCGAGGCGCACGTGCGGCACGTCGAGACCTACGACCTGGACTTTCTCAAAATCATGGACGACAACCGCTACCCGCGGATCGGGCTGCCGGGCGAGATGATTTCGAGCGCTGCCGACCTGGATTGCCTGACCGTCCTGCGGGGCGACGAAGGCAACTTCGGCCGGCAGTTGGAGTTGATCGGCGAGTTAGCCAGACGGTACGCAGGCCGGCTGCTGATGATCACCACCGTCTTTAACGCCTGGACGACCCTGCGGCTGCTCACCGCGCCGCCCGCCGACAAGCACGGTCCGCCAAAGCTGGGCGGCGACGTAGATCCGAGGGACGAGCGGATGTGGCAGTTGCTTCGCGAAGCGCCGCAGGCGTTGTCACGAGCGCTGGACACGATCGCCACTTCGCTGGCCAACTTTGTGGGCCGGTGCATCGACGCCGGTGCGGACGGCATCTTCCTGTCCGTCCGGGACGATTGGGTCGATACGCCCGCCCACGGACGCGGGCACTACGACCGCTTGGTGCGGCCGGCGGACCTTAAGATTCTGGCCGGCGCGGAGCGGGCGGTCTTCAACCTGTTGCACGTGTGCGGTCAAGCGGTCGATTTCGAACGCTTTGCCGAGTACCCCGTACACGCGGTGAACTGGGCGGACCGCTATGCCGGGCCGCCGCTGGCCGAGGTGGCGGGCACGCTGCGCCCGGCCATCTGCGGCGGCTTGGACAACTTGGGCACGATGGTCTCCGGCACGCCGGAGGACTGCCAGCGGCAGGTGGCCGACGCCATCCGCCAGGTAGGCGACCGGCCGCTGATCGTCGCCCCCGGCTGTACGTTCGACCCGGACACGGTCCCGGCCGCCAATCTGCACGCGATTCGCCGCGCGGTGGAGAGCGGGTGAGGGAAGGAACAGGGAGACGATGTGAACTGGGGACAGGCGGCCGAGTCATCCCCAGACCACGTAGACGCCGATCTGGGCGATCGTCACCAGGATGGCCCAGAAGCGGGCGTTGCGCCACCAGGGATGGCGCGCGCCCTGCGGGTCGATCAGCCGCGCGGGCAGCAGCAGCAGCCAGACCAGGAGCGCCACGAAGACGCCGACAAAGGCGGCCTTTCCCCAAAAGGGCCCGGCGCCGGTCCGGGCTGCCTCGGCGGCAGCAATCACCCACAGATCGGTGCTCATGATTGCACCTCCTCTCGAATCGGGATCCAACAAACCAGGCCGCGGAGACGCTCTTCATCGTAGGGCCGCGTGAAAAGACTCACCAGGACGGTCCCCGCGATCGCGGCGGCGAAGGACCACCAGGCGACCCAGAGATAGGACACGGTGTGCTCGGCACCAAGGACGAATCGTAACGAATGGAGGACCACGGCGGTTCCCACGCCCAAGAGCATGCCAACCAGCGCGCCTGGCGACGTCGCGCGGCGGGTCAACATGCCCAACAGCATCAGGGCCAGCAGCGGGCCCTGAAAGAACGTCATGAACGTCTGGAAGGCCTCGAAGACCGAACCGAATACGGGCTGGATGATCCGGGCGAAGGCCACGCCCGCCAGCAGGAAGACTACGACCAGCGATTGCCCCACGCGGAGATAGTGAGTATCGGTCCGCCCTCGCACGAACGGCTGGTAGAGGTCGGTGACGACCAGTGTGCTGGCTGAATTGATGTAGGAATCGAGGTTGGACAACACGCCCGCCAGGAAGGCGCCCACCACAATCCCCAGGACGCCCGTGGGCAGAAGGTTCACCACCAACAGCGGCAGGACCCGATTGGCCACGCCTTCGCTCCACTGACTCGGATCGCCGAGCCGGTCGCAGAACATGGCCAGACCGATCAGGCCGGGGAGCACCAGCAACACGGGAAACACCAGCTTGAGGACCGCGCAGAAGACGTAGGACGCACGCGCCTGGTTCTGGCTGCCGGCCCCCAGCGTGCGCTGGACGATCGCCTGGTTGCCGATCCAGTAGGCCGGTCCGAGCACAAAACCGAGTCCCAGCAGGACCGCGGGCCAGGGAAAGGCGGGATGATCCGCGGGCAGCACGAGGTGGAAATGATGCTCCGTCCAGTCCAGGCGGTTGACGGTGGCCTGCAGGCCCTCCCAGCCGCCGACGCGGTCCATCCCGATGATGCAAATCAACGCGGCTCCGACAATCAGCACGACGCAGGAAAGCACGTCGGTCACGACCACGGCCTTCAGGCCACCCGCGGTCGTGTACACGCCGACGAGGACCGCGGTGACGCCGACCGACCACCAGAAACTCCAGCCCAACAGGGCCTCGAACATCACCGCGGCACTGACCAGAATCGTTCCCACCGTGCCCATCATGAAAAAGGCCCAGATCAGCGCAAAGAACGTCCGGACCGTGGGGTTGTACCGGCGGCCGAGGTACTCGGGCACGGTGTACACGCCGGCGATCCACAAGAAGGGCATGAACAGAAAGGCGGCCGCCAGCACCGGAAACGCACAGCCAATGAAATCGAAGTTCATCATCACCAGGCCGTAGCGGTAGCCGTCGGCAGCCAGGCCGACCATGTCCTTGGCCCCAATGTCGGACACCACCAGGGACATGCCCACCGCCCACCAGGGAAGCGACTTGCCGGCAAGGAAGTATTCGCGACTGGTCTTGATGCCGCGCGTAAGCCACAGCCCCAGGGCCGTGACGCCGAGCAGATAAGCGACGACGAGGGCGATGTCGAAAGGCAGGAGTTTCGCGGTGTCCATCAGCAGCAGAGCTTCAAATGGCGATGATCCGTCGGGATGTCAGGCGGAGCGTCGTGAGGGAAATCCGTAGCAACGATGGCCGAAACAACTTCCCGAATCTCACACCTATGGCATAACTACAAAAGAAACGAGGATAGCTGACAGAAAGATGGAGTGACAGAAAAATGAAATGCTAGGACAGGTAGAAACGCAGGTCTGGACTGAGTTTCCTTACGCTCTCTGTTCCTCATCTTTCTGTCACCCCATTTTTCTGTCAGCTGCTTCGAGTTATTTCTGATGGATCGGGAAGTTATTGTGGACCGCGTTGCTAGGAAGCGGATTGTAGCACAAATGGATTTGTCTGGGCAGACCCTGCGGCACGCTGCGAGGCTGGGATTTTCTGTAGCATGGCTCTCTGAGCCGCGCGGTTCGTCGCGAGATTACGATAAGTCGGCACGGCTCAGAGAGGCATGCTACCGGCCTTTTTCGGCTCTCGATCACGTCCAGAAACGGAAACGCTTTTCGGCGGACGGGCGCGAAACGTCCGACGGGGCTCGTGCTCCCGCCACTCCGAGCGGGATGTCGATCACCACCGTCTCCCGCTTACGCTCGCGTGTAATCGTCACGGCAAGAGCGAGATTCTGCCAACGGATCTCCCCACGCTGCGGCCAGGACGTGGACGCGGGATCGATTCCTGAGCGTCGCTTGACGGCCTCCAGCAACTCGTCCCACGAGACCGGCGGCGTTGGTACGTAATCGGTCCACTTGTCATGGACGAGGAATTGAATCCGGCACGCCTTGCGGTGCATTGCGATGGAGATCTGACCAGCTCCCACACGAATTGCCTCGGCAAAAATCACGTCCAACTCGTGTGTGACGTGTTGGCCTCTCTTGCCCAGCAATTCGCCAGCACCAGCTGGTAACCGATCGGCGAAATCGCCCGGCGGCGACGACGGCTGGGATGGTAACAGCCGGACATCGGTTGCGTCTTCCGCGAGTCCCAGTGCGTCGTCGAACACGGAATCTTGCAGAACGCACATTCTTCTGGCCAGAACCCGTGACGGCCTTGGCATCGCGCCAAGCTGCGGTCCAGCCGAAACGCACGCCATGCATGCCTGCACGCCACCAGCCAACGCTCCAGCCTCCCAGCCGTCCGGGAATTCGACCGGCTGAACGACCTCCAGCGGCCGGCCCTCCGGATTGACCACGTCCGACTTGTCCACAGCCACGTAAGCCGTGAAACGCGACAAGACGTGGCTTTCGAGAGAAACCTGCACAATCCGGTCCATCAAAGCCTTGGCGTTACGAGTTCGTCCCGCGGCATACTCGTCCTCCAGATCCCGGACTTTCGCCCGGCCCCATACACTGTGCAGCAGATTCGCCGGCGCCGAACGTCCCGCGACCTCTTGCTGCCACGGACGCCCGGCGGCATCCAGAGCGTGGACTCGCACGCGAATCGAATCCCGCTGCCCGCGATGCCTGCCGAAGACCGTCAGCGGACGGTCCACGTACAGATCGGGAACGCGTTCCGGGGTGAGACTGCCGGCAACCAACTCGCCGTCGATTGCCTCCACGCGAACTTGCGTGAGCAAGGGCGTGCCGATCAGGCGGTGGATGCGGTCCATGGCCTCGTCCAGCCGGTCTTCCGATTCGACCAGTTCGCAGTCGCCCTGGCCCAAGTCCGCCAGCTTGCGGAGGAAGCCGGCATTCACGGCCCGGTCGATGCCGACCGTAAAGATCCGTGGCAGCGATTCCTGCCCGAACCGCCCCAAGCTGCGCAGGATCGCGTCCTCGCCGGTCACCTGGCCGTCGGTGATCAAGACCAGGATCGGGCGGTAAGAATCGGGTTGCCTCGGAAACAGTCCCAGTGCGGTCTGCAGGGCCGGTCCCAGTTCCGTTCCGCCCCGAGCATCCACCTTGCCCAGCCACTCCAACATCTGCCATCGCTGGCGATTGTTGCCGGCAACACAGCCGCTTGGCGCGTGCGGCGGTTGTTCGACAACCGAGTCAAACGCCACGACGGTGAACTGATCCTGGTCCAAGAGCGTGTCGATCATGCGGCCCAGCGCCCGCCGGGCGGCGACCATCTTCCAGCCGCTCATGCTGCCCGAGCGGTCCAGCACGAACACGACGCGCCGCGGCGCCGGCTTTTCCAGCCCTTGGCCCGCCGGTGGGAACAGCGTCAGCGCGAACGTCCCGTGTTGCTCGCCCGTTGCCGCGTGGCAGTGCAGCGACGTGGCGAGCGATTCCCGCGCCACAGGGTATCGCAGAATGAAGTCTCGATTCAGCCGCTCACCGGGCCGCAGCACGACGGTCCAGGGCGGGCCTTCGGCCGTCACCACGCTGTGCAGGCTGCTGCGAATCCGACGCGGCCAATCTGTATCGGCGGCAGTGACGGTGGCGGGGTCCAACTCGACCTTCAATGACAGCGAGACCGGATTGGGAAACCCTGGCAGCAGGACCGGCGGCGTCACCCGCGATGCATCCGGCACCTGATCCGTGTCCGGAGTCGTGCCTGCGCCCACGGACGGACCGTCCAGGGGAATGCCGGGCGTGTATCGGGGCGCGACAACCAACGGAAAGCAAAACGTCGCCTCGCCGTCCGAAACGGGCACCGGCCCGACCAAGGTCAGTTCCACCACGGCCTCCTCGTGCGGCGGGAGATTGCCCACGCGCAGATGGAACACGCCGCTCCGCTCCTCCTCGGCGATGGCCGCACGATGGCCGCGCGCGATGGCCGCATCGTATTCTTTTCGGGCTTGGCCACGCTCTTTCAGTTCACCATCCACCGTTCGCCCGGCGACTTGCATACGAAAGCTGGTGACGGCGGCTCGATCCGGCAAGGGAAAGATGTAGGTCGCTTCCAACGGCTCGTCGAGCGCGTTGCGGAACGTCTGCCGGACGCGAGTTTCCGCGATCCGTCCGGCGATCCGGGCTTCGACGTCCAAGGCGGTCAGCGGCAATCGGCCGCGTTCGGTCTCCAATGCTCCAAAGCCGGCCTCGTGGTCCACGGCGTCTGACACAAGCGCCTCGTCCATCACAACGTCCACGTCACGATACATGGTCATCTCCTTGGTTCATTGTGTTTTGGCGATGGCCCAGGTCGTGGCCATCTTCTTCGATGATGCCGCCCTCCGCGATGATTCCGGCCTCGGCCAGGGCCGCAAGCAGTCCGTCGAGCGCAGGTCGGATCGCATGCAGTGCGGCGGTCTCAGGCGGCTTCCCCGATCGACCTTCGACGATCAGGGATACGCCTGAGGCCAGCGGCAGGACAACGGCCGGCCTTGCCGCAACGGCGACAGCGGAGGCAGCGCGGTCTTGCCTGTACGCCGTCGCCGGTTCCGCCGCCCAGAATCGGGCTCGAACCGCAACTGCCGGGGCCGCCTCGGCGGCGGGACTGGAATCGGCGGATTTCAACAAGTCGTCGGGCGATGCCGGCACTGTCCGCTGGGTCTGCTGGGCCGCCGCCGTTTCCCAGAACCCGGCTGGCAGAGCCGCCCATCGCTTCAGGCTGCTGGTATCCGCGCCGGCGATGTTCTTCTGGATGTCCACCAGCGACATGCCGCGGGCCTGCAGGCGCTTGACGGCCACGATTTGCAGCAGGTGGCGCCGGCCGTAGTAGGCCGTCCGGCCCCGCATTTCCACGGGCCGATCCAGGACTCCGATGGTCGTGTAATAGCGGATCGTCCGTGCGTCGGGCACCTCCCGCACACGTCCCGAAGTCTGCCCCTCATACGGGGCCGCGTTCAGGGCCTGTCCCGCCAATTCCACCAGTTCTTCCAGTCTCCATCGTTCGTTCATGCCCGGATTATAACGCTGTCAAATAACACTGTCAATATCGGGGCGTGCAAAATTTCGCCCTCCGTTGGACGGTCTAGCTGCGGCGAAATGGTCGCGTGCTCACCGGTCCCAGTTCTCGCGTTTTCCCGTCTGGTAGATGTCCTCGACCTGGGCTTCGCTGATGCCGTTTCCGCTGGCGAGCTTCCGCACCAGTCCCTGGCGCGCTTCCTCACGGCTCTTGCGCAGCCTGGCCGCGGCTTCGTGCTGCCCCGCCTGCTCCATACTGTCCGCGTGCTTGGCCGACATCTCGGTCAATCGTTCGTACGAGGCCAGCGCGCGGTAGATCGACTTGCGCTGCGCGTCATTCAACTCGCCCGGCTTGGCGGGTGCGGGAGCGACCGGCGGGGCGGATTCCGGGGCCGTCAGGTCCGGCGGCGGAGAAGCGGGCGGTGGCGGGAAACTGGGCGGCGTCACCGGTTGGGTGGGAGGCGGGGCGAAGGCGGGTGGCATCGCGGGCGGGGCGGGGGCCGGCGCTGCGGCCCGCGTCAACTGAAACGAGGAGAAGAACTGCTGCAAATCGCTCTCCGGCTTGGTGCCTTTCGGACCGATGAACATGAGTTGGTACTGTGTGGCCCCGGCTCGAACCAACTGCATCCGGCCGCAGAAGGCTTGGCCATCCTTCGTGCCCTCGAAGTCGGACTCCACAGCGGGGCTACCCGCTACCGTCAAGTTACGTGAGGACACCACTTGCCCGTTGACGTTGCGCAGCCCTTCCTGCATCGATGCATCCAACGTTGCCTGCCAGGAGCCCCCCGGGGGCGTATTGACGTGCGAGGCGATGTAAGCGCCGTCGCGATTCAGGTCGACCATCGCGATCGACACGGTGACGACGCCGATTGGACTGACCATGGGCTGCGAGCGCAATTGGGGCGTTCCAGGCAGGGAAATCGAGTATCCGCCGGTCGGCGAAGTGTACGTCTGCCACTTTCCGCCGCCCGGTTGGGCTCCGGCGCTGCGGGCCGCCGCCCTGCGAGCCGCTTCGCGCGCGGCCTGCACCGCCGGCAGCAACAACGCCAAGAGCAAAGCCAGACCCACGACGCTCGCCAGGACCACGCCGCCCACGATCAGCCCGATCTTCAGACCGGGCGGCATTCCGCCGCCTCCCGACTTCTTTGGCCGCGCCGTCGCGTAGGTCGCCGGGGTCGACAGGACGGAACGGGCGGGTGTCCGCACAGGTGCCCTGAAATCCGTGTGCGGCTGGAGGCCCAGACCCAGCGGATCGTCGTCCGCAGGTACGGTCGGCGCGGCTTGGGGCACCCGCAACGCCCCGCCGCACGCCGGGCACTTGACCACCTTGCCGGCCAATTCCGGAATCGCCAGAAACGCTTTGCCGCAAGAGCACGTGGCACGAATGGACATGGGAGGACGATTCTCCGGGGACGAGTGGTTCCACGGCTGCGATTGTACGCTGGAGTCCAGGCTCACGGCAAGACACCAGGTCCAGAACGGGCCCCATCCATGTCGCTGTTGTAAGGCGATCCCATCGCACGCCAACGTTCGACCTGTGGCCGTTCATCCACGTGAGCAGCGAATCGAAGCGCCGCGCGGAGACGCCGGAATCGCCGGAGTTGGCAGCCGCTGCTCGTTGCGACGTAGTTCCCTACGACCGAAACCCTGGTACAATAGCGGCCTGCACTTCGAGATTATCGGCCAAATCAGCAACGTCGAAACGATTGCGGCGGGCCGCGGCATCCGCACGTTGTCTGAAATCCGGGAGCGATACGGGCCTGGTCGATAACGCAAACTCCAAACGGGGATTCCGCAGCGGTCTCTGGTGTTGCTTCACAGGTTGAATTGCTGCCAAGCAGCCGAAGTCCACACTGCTCACACTGAGTCGCCCCCCGTGGCGGCTGGAACGGCTTGCCGTTACAGTGGGATCATTCGACCGCGATCGAGCATGGGCCTGTTGTCAGTAAGGAAAGGATCTGCCATGGGTAACCTCTTATCGTTGCGAAATCCCGGTTTGGCTCAATCGCTGCGCTGGGTCGCCTGGGTCGGCTTTTTCGTCTTGGGTTTGGCGCGGGCCGGGGC
>Ga0116156_10001772_pt1 | contig 20452 bp, 15 predicted proteins | sample AD_UKC045_MetaG_FD_89891 | JGI IMG/M metagenome (GOLD analysis project Ga0116156, IMG submission 89891) | Active sludge microbial communities of municipal wastewater-treating anaerobic digesters from USA - AD_UKC045_MetaG | ecosystem: Engineered > Bioreactor > Anaerobic > Digestate | place: USA... | reverse complement strand
TATTAATTAGTTTTGGCTTTGGCTTTTTGCTGTTTACTTTTATCGGCGTGGCGCCCAGGTTTTTGTCTATTTTGGTGCCCCTGGTGGTGGCGCTGACAGCTTTGGCAATTTATATTGTCCTGATGAAAATTAAAAATAAAAAGGTTTTATTTTATATCAGCTTAGCGGTTGTCAGCATCGTGTTGGTCGGCGAGATGTTTTACAGCTTTAATACTAATATTTTGACTAAGCCCATCGGGCCAGCGAAAATCGCTTATTCCTCGTCGCGGTTTTACAATCGGGGGTTTAACCAGTTGGACGGTTATTTGCGGCGCCAAGTGTTCGGCCCATTGCCTCAGCCGGTTAGCCCCAACAGTCTGGAGGAAATATCAGTCGGGCTCAATGAGCTCAAAGGCCAGAAAGTGATATTTTTTGACGAAACTATTGATTGGTTTCCATTTGTCTGGTATATTCAAAAATATTCGTTTTTTTATCGCCAGCCACTGTTTTCTTTTTATAATTATTTGCAATTTGCCAGCGAGGATATTACGGCGCCATTGGTGCAGGCGGAAGTGGACGGTTTTTATTATATTTATGCCGCCGATGACTCGGTGGTCGATTCGGTTAAAAAAGATTCTCCGGCGATGCGCGATAATATGGTGATTTTTTCCCAGATGCTTGAAAATAACAATATCGAACCGGTAGTGATTAGCAATCTTGACGGCGTGACTGTATTTAAAATTTATTATGTTCCCTTAAGCAATAATTAATTTATAGCTATATGGATAAAGATCGGATTATTTTTGCCGCTAAAGTGGTAATTTGGCTGTGTCTGGCGGTAATTTTGTTTTCGCCGCTTTATATCAACAGCGGTTTGTTTTTTCCTTTTATTGTCACCAAAACCGTGGCTTTTAATATTGCCGCCGTCGTGATGTTTTTGGCTTTCTTGGTTTTAGCATGGAAAAGCGATGATTATAAAATCAGGATTAATCTGGCAGTGGTGATTTTGGCGGTTTATATCCTGGCCAGTATGATTTCTTCGGCCTTGGGCGATAATTTTTATCGCAGTTTTTGGAGTAATAACGAGCGGAGCGAAGGCGTTTTGCTGTTTATTCATTTGTTTTTATTCTTTGTGGCAATGTCCGGATTTTTTCGCAAGCTCAAGGATTGGTTGTATGTTTTTGATTTGTCTTTTTTTGCCAGCCTGATTGTCAGTTTGGTGGCCTTGGGCCAGCACTTGCAGCTTTCTTGGCTCTTGCCCTCCAGCGGCGGCCAGCGTTTGGCCGGTACTATTGGCAATGCCGGTTATATGGCCGGTTATCTGATTTTTGGCGTATTTTTTGGCTTATTATTGCTGTTTAAGCGGAAAAACAATTATTTAAAATTTTATTACGGCGCAGTGATTATCTTGGAAATTTTTATCGCCTTAAATACCCAGACTCGCGGCGGCATTTTGGCCTTGGCTTTGGGCGGGTTTATATTCCTGCTTTATTTGCTGTTTTTCTATTTTCAAGATAAGCGCCTAAAAATAGCCGGCGCTATTATTATTCTGTTGGCGGTAATAGCGCCGATTGTCTTGGTGGCCGGCAAGAATTCGTCCGTGGTCGCCAATAATCCGGTTTTGACTAGAATCGCCAATATCTCCTGGTCTGACACCACCACCCAGAACCGTTTGATGACCTGGAATTCGGCTTGGCAGGGCTTTAAAGAGCGGCCGATACTTGGCTGGGGCAATGAGAATTTTTATCAAGTATTTGACGAGAATTTCAATCCCAAGATTTACCGCCATGTCAATTCGGTGGTTTGGTTTGACCGGGCGCATAATATTATTTTTGACCGCTTGATTATTGGCGGTTTGGTCGGGCTAATGGCTTATTTGGCATTTTTATTTGCGCCGTTTTATTTTTTGTGGCGTTATTATTTATTGCTGGGTCGGGACAAGGAAACTGGCGATGACGCTAAGGCAAACAGCGTCAACTCGGCGAGCAAATATTTTGTGCCGGTATTGATGACCTTGATAATCATTTCTTATTTTATTCAGAATTTGTTTATTTTTGAGGCGCTGGTGATTTACATTCCTTTATTGTTAGTTTTAGCGTTTGTCGGCTTGTTTACGCCTCATTTTAATTTTAAATTTTTGGCCGGTCGGCAGTTCAAGCTTGTCAGTTTGATTGTTTGGTTGGTATTATTTCTGCCAGTGATTTATTATTTCACTTATCGTCCGTTATCAGCCAATATTCAGTTTACCAAAGCTTTTGGTGGTATAGCTAATATCACCGTTGAGCAGCGTATTGGCTTGTTTAAAGAGGCGATTGCCAAGGAAACTTTGGGCACTCAAGAATACCGGCGCCAGCTGTTTAATTTTTTGCAGGATTTGGCGTCGGCCAATACTGCCTCCGATTCGGCAATCATTAATGATTTGGCCGATTATACCCAAAAGCAATTGGAACAGCAATTGGAAGAAAATCCTTATAGCACCGCCAATCATCTGTTAATGATGCGATTTAATAATTTTATGTTCAATCGGACCGGTAATATCGAGTATGTTAATAAGAATTTTAAATTATTTGATCAAGCCAAGCAGTTGTCGCCGACCCGCCAGCAGATTTATTTTGAAATCGGCTATTCCTATTTGTATCTGGCCAATGCCTATCAAGGGTCGGGTCAGGCCGATATCGCCGGGCCATATTATCAATTAGCTGAAGAACAATTCTTATATGCCTTATCGCTCAATGAAGAAAATTTTGAACCATATCGCCAGCTGTCCAGCGTTTATATTTTTTCCGGACAAAATGACAAGGTTCTGGACTTGATTGCCAAAGCGGATCAATTGGAGCGCAAATATGACAAGCCGAAATTTTTAACCCAGATTATCAATACGGCCATACCGGCCAAGAATTATCAGCTGATCAAGGAAATGGCCCAAATGCTGATAGAGATTGATCCTGATAATCCCCAGTATTATGTCCAATTGGCCATGGCGTATGCCTATTTAGGAGAAGATGCCCAAGCGATTGAGGTAGCTCAAAAGGTATCGTCTTTTGGCGCTGAATATGAACAGCAGTCGCAGGACTTTATTGATCGGATCAGGCGCGGCGACTTTAGGCAATAATTAATAATATAAAACCATGGAGCAGTTGTTTAAATTATCCAAGCTGTCTTTCAGCCGGATCCTTCTTTTGATTATTTTTTTTATTTTTATCCCGGTTGGTTTTGTCCTTGGCTTAAATTTGATAATGACCGATTATGGGCCGTATCCTCCTCCATTTCCTTTAGTTTTGCTTGGTTTTTTGATGTCAGCTTTCTTTTTATATTTGTTTGTTTTTCAATTTAGGTTATATTTGCATTCATTGGCAGTCTATGAAACTGGAATCAAGCTGGGAGGCTGGCGAGCCTATCATCCCAAGATTCGCGGTGAGTATGTTGTTAGTCTGCCTAAGCTCAAACAAGACTTCGGCCGGCTTATTCTTTGGGAAGAGGTAAAAAAATCCAGGAATTTAAGATTTTAAGTCTTTATGGTTCGGGGGTGGATTATTTTGTGGAAGACAAAAATGGCATTCTTTATAAATTGGAAAGAATGAGTTATCGTGACGCCCCCAAGTTTAAAGAGGCGCTCAGAAAAGCCAAGCCGGATTTAGCGATACAATAATTATTTCGATAAAAAACACTCCGTCCTGAAAATTGGCGGAGCGTTTTTGATATTTGTAATTTTCTATTTTAAATTTCTAATTTTATATACCCCCATTGTTTGCTCGGCCATTTTTTCTTTTGAAAATTTTTGCTGGACGGTGGTTTTTGCCCGGCCGGCCAATTTCTCGGCCAGTGTTTTATTATCGGCCAATCGGGATATTTTTTTTGCCAGCTGGTCCGGATTTTTGGATGCTACCAACAGTCCCGTAATATTGTCATCAATAATTTCTGGAATGCCGCCGACATTAGTAGTTATAATAGGCAGTCCGGCTGACATTGCTTCCAAGATAGAATAAGGAAAACCCTCTTTGACTGAAGAGCAGACATAAATATCAAACGCTTGAAGATAGCGGCTGGCATTTTCTTTTCTGCCGGCCAGTAATATTTTATCGCCCAGTTTTTTGTCGTTTATTATTTTTTCCAGCGCATATTGCTTTTCGCCGCCGCCGATGATGATTAGGCGGATTGCCAATGAGTAATCGGTAACCAGCAAATGGACTGCCTCGATTAAATATTCCAATCCTTTGGTGGGATAGAAATTGGCTATGGTGCCGATAACAACATCCGAATCAGCAACTTGAAAATCGGCATTGCCGATTAATTCTTTCAGTGCTTCTGTTTTGGGCAAGAATTCCATCTTGCCCTCGTCAATTCCGTTATGGATGGTGGTTAATTTATTACTGGCCGCGATTTTATGGTTCAGGGCTGATTGGCGGTCAAATTCGGAGACGCAGATTATTTCGTCTTTATATCGGGCAGTTAATCTTTCCAGCCATAAGAAAATATTTTTTTTCCATTTTGGCAACGGCTCATTAAATACCCAGCCATGGGCGGTATAAATCAGCCGGTGCCGCCGTTGATAAAATATAGCGGCCATGGCGCCGGTAATGCCGGCCTTGGTGCTGTTTAGATGGATAATGTCTGGCTGTAATTTTTGATACAGCTTTTTCATTTCCCAGATAGCGGCCAAATCCTTTAGCGGCGATATTTCTCTGACCAAATTTTTAAGCTGGTATGTTTTAATGCTTTGTTCTGCCGATTTTTCCAGTAGTGGTTGTTCGCCGACCTGGCCTGCTGCTACCATCACTTGATGGCCCTGCTCTTTTGAAAATATAGCCAAATCAAAGACATAGCGCTGGGCGCCGCCCCATTCCGGTTGAGTGATGATGTATAGTATCTTCATAAGCTTGGGTCTTTACTTTTTGGCTGAAATATATAATAATATTAGAGTATAATCGGTTATTAATCAAGCTTTTTATGGCAATTTTAATTACTGGCGTTGCCGGTTTTATCGGTTCTAATACCGCCAAAAGACTGCTGTCCCAAGGATTGGAAGTGGTCGGGGTGGACAATTTTAATGATTATTATGACCCGCAAATCAAGCGCGACCGCATCGCCAAGTTTTTGGCTGATTATGATTTCAAAGTATACGAATGCGACATTGCCGATAAGGACAAATTAAAAGGTGTCTTTAACAACCACAAAATAGACAAGATTTGTCATTTGGCCGCTCAAGCCGGTGTCCGCTATTCTTTGGAAAATCCGGATGCATATATTATGTCCAATATCGTCGGCACCAATAATATTTTGGAACTGGCCAAAGATTACGGCATTAAGGAAGTGGTTTATGCCTCTTCTTCTTCAGTCTATGGCGGTAATACCAAAATTCCCTTTAGCGAAGTTGATACGGTGGACAATCCGATTTCCTTGTATGCCGCCACCAAAAAAGCCAATGAGCTTCAGGCCCATGTTTATCATCATCTTTACGGCATTAATACTGTCGGCTTGAGGTTTTTTACCGTCTATGGCCCTTGGGGCCGGCCGGATATGGCGTTGTTCAAGTTTGCCAAGGCGATTTTGGCCGGCCAGCCGATTGATGTCTATAATAATGGCAAGCATCAGCGCGATTTTACCTATATCGACGATATTGTCTCTGGCATTGTCGCCGCCTTGAATAATTGCCAAGGATACGAGATTTACAATTTGGGCAATAATCAGCCGGTGGAATTGGAATATTTTATTTCCGTGATTGAAGACGAACTCGGCAAAAAGGCGATTAAAAATTATTTGCCCTTGCAAGTCGGCGATGTGCCGGCCACTTATGCTGATATTGACAAGGCAAAAAGCAAATTGGGCTATCAACCCGAGACCGGCATTGAACAGGGGATTAAGAATTTTTTGGCTTGGTACAGGGAGTATTATCAATAAGGAATGTAGTGATAAAATTTCAAATTCAAAATCACAAATAACAAATAAATTTTAAATTAAAATTTTTAAAAAATTATCAGTATTATCTTTACGGGAGTGATTAGTGCTCGGGAAATAATTAGGAGGGGATTGGTTGTAGTTAGTCGTTCCCTTCCCTTTTTTAGAAGGGGGGAGCCTGCCCTGAGCGAAGTCGAATGGGTTAGTGAGGGGTAGGGTTACTTAAATAATTTATCAAACATGGAAAAACAAAAAATCGGTTTTATCGGTCAGGGTTGGATCGGCAAGAATTATGCCGATAATTTTGAAGAGCGTGGTTTTACGGTTATCCGTTATGCCTTGGAAGAGCCTTATACAAATAATGGCCATGCCATCAAAGATTGCGATGTGGTTTTTATTGCTGTGCCGACGCCGTCTACGCCGCAAGGATTTGATGATAGCGCGGTCAGGGAGGCGATGAAATTAATCGGCGAGGGCAAAATAGCGGTGATTAAATCCACTATTGTTCCCGGCACCACCCAGTCGATTCAAGAGCAATTCCCCAAAATATTTGTGATGCACTCGCCGGAATTTTTGACCGAACGCACCGCGGCTTGGGATGTGGCTAATCCGGGACGGAATTTGGTAGGCATTCCCATAGAAAACGGCGATTATTACAAAAGAGCGGAAGAGGTTTTGGCGCTCTTGCCGCCTGCTCCAATTTCCAAGGTATTGCGATCCAAGGAGGCGGAGCTTTTTAAATATATCCGTAATTGTTTTTTTTATACCAAAGTGGTGTTTATGAATATGGCTTATGATCTGGCTCAGCAGAATAATTGCCGCTGGGATACCATCCATGAAATTATGAGCGCCGATCCCTGGATCGGCAATATGCATATTGATCCGGTTCACAAAAGCGGCCGGGGCGCCGGCGGGCATTGTTTTATCAAAGATTTTGCCGCTTTCAAAGATTTTTACAAACAAGCAGTCGGTGATGATTTAGGAATAGAGGCGTTAACCGGATTGGAAAAAAAGAATATTGATTTACTATTGAGTACCGATAAGGATTTGGATTTATTGAAGGGAGTGTATGGCGAAGAAGTGATTGATAAATTTTAAATTTTAAATTTTAAATTTAAAAATAATTTTAAATTTATGGAGGGATATGATTTAGAAGAAAGAACGGCTAAATTTGGTGAATCTGTAATTTTATTTTGTCGTTCGATTAATGTTGATATTGTCAGTCGTCCATTGATTTCTCAACTTGTCAGATCAGCTACTAGTGTCGGGGCAAATTATATGGAGGCGAATGGGGCAAGCTCAAAGAAAGATTTTAGAAATAAAATATTTATTTGTAAGAAAGAAGCTCAGGAAACCAAGCATTGGTTAAGGATGTTGGCAGTAACTTTGCCGAGTCAGAAAGAAAAAATAAGAAAACTTTGGCAAGAAGCCCAAGAATTATCAAAAATTTTCGGTAAAATATGCGTAAAAATTTAAAATTTATATTTTGAAATTAAATTAAAATTTATAATTTAAAATTTAAAATTTAATGACTGTTCGCCCCAAAATACTAATTTTTTCACTTGCCTACCATCCGTTTGTCGGCGGAGCAGAAGTAGCAATCAAAGAAATTACTGATCGCCTACCGGATTTTCAATTTGATATGATTACCGCCAATCTGGACGGCCGGCAGAAAAGCGAGGAACAAATCGGCAATATAAAAGCTCATAGGATTTATTTTGGAAAATCGTCCCATACTAGTGGAAATGTTCCTTCTTCTTTACCTGAATTAGCCATACCTCTTTCCCCCTCCTTGTCTGAAGGAGGGGGTAGGGGGAGGTTTAAAAATATTTTAACCAAATATTTATTTCCTTGGCTGGCTTATCGTTATGCCGTTAAACTGCATCGGGAAAACAATTACGATATGGTTTGGGCGATGATGGCCAATCAAGCCGGCTGGGCGGCTTTGAAGTTCAAGAAAAAATTTCCTAAAGTAAAATATCTGCTTACTCTCCAGGAGGGAGACAGCGAGTGGGATATTTGGTGGCGGACTTTTTTGATTCGTCCGATTTACAAAAACATTTATCGCCGCGCCGATCGTATTCAGGCCATTAGTAATTTTTTGGCGGAGCGAGCCAAAAAGTTGGGAGCTAAAAACAAAATAGAAGTTATGCCAAATGGAATAACAATATCGAATTTTAAATTTCATCCGCCATGGGTGACAGATAAATCACCAATTCAAAATTCAAAAAAAATAATCACTGCCTCTCGTTTGGTCAAGAAAAACGGCATTAAATACTTAATTCAAGCTTTTCAATTGCTCGTTACCGATTGCTCGTTACCGGTTACATTGACAATTATCGGCGATGGCCCTCTTCGCCCCCGCCTGGAAAAATTGGCCAAGGATTTGAAAATTGATCAACGAGTGGAATTTGTCGGCAATATACCCAATCAACAAGTTTACGAACATTTAAGCCAAGCGGATATTTTTTGCCGCCCTTCTTTGTCTGAAGGGTTGGGTAATGCTTTTTTGGAAGCAATGGCTGTAAAGGTGCCGACCGTTGCCACGCCGGTTGGCGGCATTCCTGATTTCTTAAAAGACGGCGAAACCGGTTGGTTTTGTAAGGTAAAAGACCCGGCCAGTATCGCGGAAAAAATAAATTATATTTTAAATCCGACAAATAAAGAAGAGGCAGAAAGGGTGATAGAAAATGCTTATAACTTAGTGATGAAGAAATACAATTGGAATGATATTGCTCGGAATATAAAAGGTATTTTTAGCGAATTAATAAATCAGGCTTGATTATGAAAATTTTAATTACCGGTGCGGCAGGTATGTTGGGAAGCTCCATGATTCCGGTTCTTCGCGATGAACAAAAGCATGAAATTTATCCGACTGATAAAAATTCCGAAGCCGGCATAGAGTTTTTGGATGTTCGGGATTATGGCAAAGTTTTGGAATGGGCGGAGAAAATAAAACCGGATTTTATTTTTCATTTGGCAGCGGAGACCAGTTTGGAAATTTGCGAGAACGATCCGCATTACGCTTTTGCCACCAATACTATTGGCACTCAAAATGTCGCTTTGGTCTGCAAGAAACTGGGCATTAAGATGGTTTATATTTGCACCGCCGGAATTTTTGACGGTGAGAAAGACGGTTTTTATAATGAATTCGATCCAGCCATACCCTTGTCGGTTTATGGCCAATCAAAATTAGAGGGGGAGAAGATTGTCCGTGAAACTTTGAGCCAATATTTTGTTTGCCGGCCCGGTTGGATGATCGGCGGTGGCAAAAAAGACAAAAAATTTGTCGGTCAGATTTTGAAGCAGATTCGTGATGGCGCCACGAAGCTTTATGCGGTGGATGATAAGTTTGGCACGCCGACATACACCAAAGATTTCTGCCGCAATTTAGCCAGGTTGATTGAGACTGAATTTTACGGCGTCTATCATATGGTTTGTCGGGGTTCGGCGAGCCGTTATGATGTGGCCTGCGAAATTGTCAAAGTTCTTAATCGCCCGGATATTAAAGTACAAAGCGTCCATTCGGATTATTTTGCCAAAGATTATCCGGTCAGTCGGCCGCGGTCGGAAATGCTGGAAAATCTAATGTTGGAATTGCGTGGCCTCAATTTGATGCGTAACTGGCGGGAAATAATCAGCGAATACATCAAAGATAATTTTTTTGAAATGATTAGTAGCGAACCCCTGGCGTCTGATTATCAGAAAGACGGCAAACAAGTAGTGATTTTGGGCGGCGGTCTGTCCGGTTTGGCTTGCGCTTATAAATTATTACAGAAAGGGATTGGAGTGACCTTAATTGAAAAAGAGAAGGAAGTCGGCGGCTTGGCACGGACCATTAGGTATAAAGATTTTTATTTTGATTTTTCCGCCCATCGTTTCTTAGGCAAAGATAAAGAGCTGATAGAGGAGATGAAAATTTTAATGGGAGACAATTTTAAAAAGTGTTCCAAGCGTTCGCGGATTCTGATGTGGGGGCATTGGCTTAATTATCCGTTTGAATTGGCCAACCTGATGATTTATATGCCCAAAACTCTCGCTGCCAGAGCGGTGGTTGATTATCTTTCTTCTTTGGTTAAGCGTCGATTCAAGCCGGTAGAAATAGTTTCTTTTAAGGATTGGTTCATTGCCAGCTTTGGCCATACTTTATACAAGACAAATTGTGAGCCTTATGCGGCTAAACATTGGCGACGTGACCCATCGCAAATCGCCTCCGAATGGGGTGAAGCCCGGTCGCCAGCCAATTTTAATTTGAAGACTATCATCAAAGATTTATTATTCAAGAAGCATGCCAGTCAGTTGGAAGAGGGTAATCCCTATCCTGACGCTGACTCTTTTTATTATCCGGTTCGTGGCGGTTGCGGTTCTATTCCCAGGCGCTTCGCCGAGGAGATTCATAATTTGGGCGGGAGAATAATTACTGAAGCTGAGTTAATAGCGGTCAACAATGAGTCGGGAAATTCTTATATTAAATACAATCGAAATGGCGAGTCAGTTAAAATTATGGCTGATGTGATTGTTTCCACTATTCCCGTCAATAATTTGGTCAAGATTTTAACTCCGCAAGCGCCGCAGGAAGTTTATGATCGTTTGGCCCAATTGAAATATCTTAACACGATTTTTATAAACGTAATTATCAATAAGCCAAAAGTCAGTGATGATTCCTGGCTTTATTTTCCCCAGCCATCAGAAGAAGTGCTGTTTGTTCGGGCGGTAGAAATGAAGAATTGGAGCGAAGACTTGGCACCGGCAGATAAAACCGGCTTGTGTTTGGACATATCTTGCACTCCTGACGAGCCTATTTGGCAGGAAAATAATGATCGAGCATTAGTGGCTAAGGCCAGAGAAGGTTTGGTTAAGACGGGGATTATTTCCCGTCCTGAAGAGATGGAAGAGGGGATTGTTATCAAAGTACCCTATACCTATCCGATTTACGATTTGACCTATTCAGAAAATTTGAAATCGGTCATAGATCATTTGGAGGATAATGGCCGATTGAAGCTACTGGGTCGGACCGGCAGATTCAGCTATACCAATATGGATGATAATGTTAAAGATGGTTTTAAATTAGCGGAAAAAATTATTTTTTCACAATGACAGACTTTATTAAACGACACAAAATATTTTTTGCTTTATTTATTATGGCTTTGGCGTTGCGGTTGTTTTTTTTCGGTCTGATGATGTGGCATTATGGTTCGGGCAGTTTTTATCTTGATAATGACGGGGTGTCCTTAGATGGCAATGATTCTCAGCATTATGTATTAATTGCCAGAAATATCACTGAGCATGGAGTTTATTCCCGGTTTGTTGATGAGCCGTTTCAGCCGACTGCCTTTAGAACGCCGCTACTGTCCCTTTATTTCGTGCCGTTTATTTACCTTTTCGGTTTTAGCAATATTTGGTTGGCGATTTTGATTTTGGATATTATTTTATCGCTAACGCCGATTCTAGTTTATTTTTTGGCTAATTTATTTCTGTCCAAGAAAAAATCATTTTTAATAGCCATGCTTGTAGCGCTGGAGCCTCTCTTGGCCTATCGTTCCAATTTGGCCGAGCCGGATGCTTTGATGATTTTGCTATTTTTGTTGTCGCTTTATTTTCTGTTATTGTTCTGGCTGGACAGGAACAAAAGCGGCCTACTTTGGTCGGCGGCTAGCTTGGGACTTTTATCCTTGGCTAAGCCGGTTGGCCTTTATCTGTTGGCTGTTTTTATCTTATTCGTCTTATGCAAAAAAATATTTTTTCCTGTAAATTTTAAAAAATTAATTTTGGATATTTTTTGGGCGGTAATAATTTTTGCCGCTATTGTGTCTCCGTGGCTAATAAGAAATAAGATTGTCTTTGACCATTTTAGCATGTCCTCCGTTCAGGCCTTCAATTTTTATTTATTTTATACCGCCGATTTAACACAGTCTGAGACGGATATTGTTTTTGATCCGGCCATTCGCGAACCGGAACGCGATCTCAGGTCTTCCGACCAGCTTATGGAGCTGTCGCTGTTGAGGATAGCCAATCAGCCCATTAAATACTCAAAGAATCATCTTACCGGAACAATCAGATTATTGATGTCAGACCAGTTTCAGTCTTTTTATTATTACGGCCACCAAAAGCTTCTGCCGTTTTCAGTGGAGCCCAGGCATCAGGTTGATTTAACCGGACTAGTGTCTTCCGGCAACTATTTTAAAGCGTTTGATTTTTTATTGAGCTGGAAAAATTTTTCCTTAATCGCTAGATATTTATTTTTAATTGCTGTTTATTTTCTAGTCGCCTATCATTGGATGAAATCATTTTGGCAGGATAAAAAAGTTTTTGTTGTTTTTTCTCTATTTGCGCTGTTGTCTTTTTATTTTGTGTTTGCCGCCGGCCCTTATGTCGACCCCAAATATCGATTACCGATTATTCCTTTGCTCTTAATTATGCTTCTTTATAATTTTCAAAATAAAAAATTTGAAAATAAAATTGTCATTGCCAGTGGCACTTATTTGCCGGAGGTCTCCGGCCAGTCCACCTTTGTTTCCGGTTTGATTAAAAACTTGTCGGCCGAAACTGTCTGGTCGGTGGTTGCTTATGGCGAAAAAAGAGAAATTCGCGAAGATAAAATTTTTATCGTGCCGAGAAGTTTTTGGCGTTATTTTAATTATTGGCGGATTGTCAGAAAACAAGCCAAAGACGCCAAAATTATTTTTGCCCAAGATCTGGTTTCTTCCGGCTGGCCGGCAGCTTTGGCCAAGCGAGCCGGCCAGAAGCTTGTCATTAGAATCGGCGGTGATTTTCTGTGGGAAAAAATGGTTAACTCTAGAAAGAGCGAAGTACCACTGAGTCAATATTATGACCAGCCGAAAAGCTTGACTGAAAAAATTTATTTGACAATTTATCGCTTGGTGCTGGGGCGGGCGGATATGATTGTTTTTAATAATAAATGGCAAAAAGAAATTTATCAGAAGATTTTTAATTTGCCGGATAGCAAGGTTTCCTTGGTGGAAAATCCATTTACGAATAGAGCAGTGAAGCGTCCAGCTGATAGTTATAATGCCGATGAAATAATTTTTAGCGGCCGTTTCATACCACTAAAAAATCTAATTAGGCTGATTGAGGCTTTCAAACAAATAAAAACCAATAAAAAATTAGTTTTAATAGGTGATGGGCCGGAGAGAGAAAAATTGGAACAATTTAATGGTAACAGCATATTTATTGAAGGAAAGATGGATTACGCCGATTTATTGGAGCGTTTTGCTACTAAGGGATTTTTATTTGTTTTGCCGTCTATTTCCGAGATGAATCCCAATGCGGCCATAGAGGCCTTAAGTATCGGGGTGCCGGTCTTACTGACCAAGGAAAACGGCCTAGCTGATGATTTGAAAAACCGGTGTAAACTGATTGACCCATTATCAACAGACAGCATTAAAGAGGGGATAGAATATTTTTTGGACGAAGATAATTATCGGGATTATTTATTCCAAAGAGCCGCGGCAGAAAATTCTTATTCCTGGAGTGATATGGCAGATAGATTTTTATCAATTTTTGAAAGCTTATGAATATCCTAAATATTGGCACGGACAAAACATTGGTTGGGGGCAAGCAGCTGGGTGATGCCATTGAGCGCCATCGGAAATATGGCGAAGCCGTCGATCATTTAGATATCATTGTCTATACCGAAAAAAAAGAAGGATTGAAAGAATTTTTTATTTCCGACAAGGTCATTGGTTATCCAACCAATTCCTGCTGTAAGCCGTGGTTTATTTTTGACGCGGTTAAAATTTTCAAACAAATAAATAATAAACATAAAATTGATTTGGTTCAGTGTCAGGATCCGTTTTTACCGGGCCTGGTCGGCTGGTGGCTGAAGAGAAAATTTGGCGTCAAATTGCAGATAAATTTTCATGGCGATTTTTGGGATAATCTTAGTTGGTTAAAAGAGCGAAAAATAAATAAGATATTTTTGCGAATTTCCAAATTTACCGTGCCGCGCGCTGACGCCATTCGGGTGATGAGTGAAGGGCAGAAAGATAAATTAATTAGAACCGGAATTAATGAGAAAAGAATCAGAGTTATTTCTACACCGGTGGATATTGATAAGTTTAAAGTTGAAAGTGAAAATTCTAAAGCTGAAAATGGCAAGAAGATAATTTTACATATTGGCAGAGATGATGAGGTTAAGGATTATAACACACTGGTCAACGCTTTTAGATTAGTGAAGGAAAAAATGCCGGACACAAAATTTGTTCAGGCGGGAGCAGACAATGAATTGCGTCGGGCGATGGATGATATTAATTTCAAAGACGTTTTATTAGAGGGTCGGCTCAATCATAATAGTTTGATAAATTTATATAATCAGTCATTTGTTTTTGTTTTATCGTCTACTTCCGAATCTTTTGGCAAGGTTCTGGTAGAGGCGAATGCCTGCGGCAAACCAGTGGTATCCACCGCCACCACCGGCGCCAAAGAAATCATTGAAGATGGCAAAAATGGTTTTTTGGTCGGGGTAGGTGATTATCAAGCACTGGCGAAAAAAATCATTTATCTGTTGGAGCATCCAATTGAAGCCAGGGCGATGGGCGAAATGGGTAGGCAAATGGTAAAAGAAAGATTTGGCGATAATACCAGTAAGATAGTCAAATTCTGGCAAGACACTATTAATAATAATTTATAGAAACGCGTCCCGAGCTTTCGGGATCGCGTTTAGTAAAGAATATGAAAATAGCAATATCCATTGCCACCTATAATGAGAAGGATAATATAGAAAAATTAATCCGGCAGATTTTTTCCCTGTCGCTGATTGATTTATCGGTTATTGTCGTTGATGATAACTCTCCGGATGGCACGGCCGAGATTGTCTCAGATTTGAAAACATATTTTCTCAATCTGTATCTTATTTGTCGGCCGGGCAAGCTCGGTTATGGCAGTGCTCACGTGGTCGGTTTTAAAAGGGCGTTGGCATTGGGGGCCGAGATTATTGTGTCAATGGACGCTGATTTTTCCCATCAACCGGAAAAGATTGTTGAACTGGTTCGGGCGATTAAGTCGGGCGCTGATGTAGCTGTTGGCTCGCGTAAAATCAACGGTGGAGAAATTATGGGCTGGAATATGTGGCGGAAGTTTGCCAGCGCCGGCGCAATGTGGGTGTCCAAGATTGTTTTAAAAATCAGAACTGATGATTTAACCAGTGGTTTTCGCGCTTATCGCCGTTCGGTTTTTGATAAAATCAATCTGGACGCCATTAGCAGTAATGGCTATTCTTTTTTGGAAGAGCTAATTTATTTAGTGGAAGGCGCTGGATTTAGGATAGTAGAGGTGCCGATTAAATTTATTGATCGCCAGCAGGGGAAATCCAAGCTTTCCAAAAGAGAAATTATTAAATTTTTTGTTACCATATTTAGAATCAAATTCAAGTTTAAGTAATATTTATGGATAGGGAAAATTATGTGTCTGATAGCAATCAAATGTCCGGCCAAAGTAGATCCGTCTTGGGTGGAAGCTTGTTAATGATAACCAGAAAAGTTGACCCTAATGATGCTTTGGCCGGCTTTGCTTATAATTGGGTGAAAAAAATTGGTGGCAATCTGGACACTTTGTATGTAATTTCTTGGCAGGCCGGTGATGCCGCCGGACTTCCGGAAAACATCAAGGTATATTTTTTGCCCAAAAACAAATTTATTAAAGTTTTGGTTTTGTGGAAATTGCTTTGGAAGACTCTGCCTCAGGTGGACGGCCTATTCTGCCATATGAATCCCGAGTACACTATTTTAGCCGGTCCAATGGCAAAAATTTTCAGCAAAAAGATTGTTAGCTGGTATACGCACAGAGCTGTCACTTGGCGCCGTCGGTTGATGGAGCGATTGGCTGATATTATCATTACCGCCTCAACAGAAAGTTTTCGCGAGGCGAAATATCCTGCCAAAGTCCGGGTAATCGGCCATGGCATTGATACTCAATTATTCACTCCGGATAGTGCCAAACAAACTGATGGTTTTTTTAGAATAATATCCGTCGGCCGAATTTCGCCGACCAAAGATTATGAAACAATTATTAAGGCGATTGATATTATTGGTAGCCCTAAAATAAAACTGACGATTATCGGTGATGTGATTTTGCCATCCCAGCGCCAGTATTTGGACAGTCTGCGTCAAATGGTAGATAAAATGGGCTTGGCCGGCCAGGTGGATTTTGCCGGCTGGGTGGCCAATAAGGATCTGCCTCATTATTATCAACAAGCTGATTTATTCATCAATATGAGTGGCACCGGCAGCGTGGACAAGGTGGTCTTGGAAGCCATGGCTTGCGGTACAATGGTTTTGACTTCTAATGAGGCTTTTATCAATATTCTCGGCGAGAAATTTATGACGGAAAAAAATAACCCCCGACAATTATCGGTGAAGATTTCCCAAGCGGTGGCTTTGACTGATCAGCAAAGAGTCGAAGTTGGCCTGTCATTAAGGCAAAAAGTGATTAATGAATATGATTTGGAAAAGTTGGCAAAAAAAATAGTCAGTCAATTTTAATATTATGAAAGTTTGTTATTTTGGTATTTATCGCTCAAACTATAGCCGCAACCGGACGCTGATTAAGGGGTTGAAAGATAATGGCATAGAAATAATTGAATGTCGGACTGATTGTCGTGGTTTGGCCAAATATATTGACTTGTTCAAGCAGTATTGGCCGCTTAGAAAAGCTTATGATGTGATGATGGTCGGTTTTCCCGGCCAGCAGGCGATGATATTGGCGCGGCTATTAACGCGCCGGCCGATTTTTTTTAACGCTTTTGTATCATTATATGATTCAATGGTTTTAGACAGGCAAGAATTGTCCCCTCGATCATTTAAAGCCAGATATTTTTGGTTCCTGGACTGGTTGTCTTGCCGCTTGGCTAGTATGATTATTTTAGATACCGATGCCCATATTGATTATTTTGTCAGAACTTTTCATCTGGAAAAAGAAAAATTTTTGCGGGTTTGGGTTGGTTCGGATGACAGAGAGTTATTTCCGGTAGAGAGTAAAAAAAACAGTGATGATTTTATGGTTCATTTCCACGGCAGTATGGTGCCGCTGCAAGGAGTGAATTATATTTTGAAAGCGGCCAAGTTGTTGGAAAGCAAAAATATAAAATTTAATATTATTGGTAGTAAAATTAAGAAGCTGGCTCCGGTTGGCCAATATCCTAATGTCAATTTTATTGATGATGTCCCTTATGAAGAATTAAGAGACTATATGGCTCGGGCCGATGTCTGTTTGGGTGTGTTCGGTGCTAGTGATAAGACCAAGCGGATTATTCCTAACAAGGTTTTTGAAGCGATTGCCTGCGCCAGGCCGGTGATTACCGGCGATAGTCCGGCCGTCAGAGAATTATTTACTGACGGCGAGAATATCGCCTTATGCCGGCTGGCTGACAGCGAGTCTTTGGCGGCAAAAATATTGGCTCTAGAATCCAATGCCCTATTGAGACAAAAAATAGCGGATAATGCTTTTGTTTTATTCCAAAGCAGATTAAAGCCGGCTAAATTGGTTGAAGGATTAATTTTTAACATAGAAAAATATGCGCGATAATCCCTTGAAGAAATATTATAATGAGGTTAGGACCGATTATGGCATTAATAGTTTGCGGCGTCGTAAAATTTTGGCTTTGGCTGGTAGTGGATCATTAGCCGGCCAAAGAATTCTTGATGTTGGTTGCGCCAGTGGTTATTTGGCCAAGGAATTGAAACAGCCGGACAATTTTGTCGCCGGTTTAGATATTTCAGAAAAATTTATTAACGAATTGCAACAACGCCTGGATGCCGCGTGGTCCTTTGACTTGGAGCGGGATGATTGGCCGCCGGAGTTTATTGATAATAAATTTGATTTGATTATTTGTGCGGAAGTTTTGGAGCATCTGTTTGATATTGATGGCTCTTTGCAGCGCTTGAAGGAAGTCCTTAAGTCAGATGGAAAAATTATTATTTCCACGCCGAATTTTTTGCTTTGGAACAACCGAATCAGGATGCTCCTGGGCCGTTATGGGGAGAAGGAAATATTTTATGATTGGGGGCATATTCATTTGATGAGCTATAATGGATTGAAAGACAGATTGGTGAAAAATAATTTTAATATTTTGGCGGAAGACAATATCTGGTATCCCAATAAATTGGAAAGAATGAAAAAGTTTTTGCCGCCTAATTTGTTTGTTTTTCAAAGTATTATAAAAATAGAAAATAAATAATTTTTATGTCCAAAATAACCAAGCCAACCGATATCGTATTAATCCTTCCGCCGAAAAGGTTTAAGGAACATCGTTATTCTCTCGGGGTGATGTATATTTCCGGCTATTTGCGAGACCGCGGTTATGACAATACTATTATTGAGAGTAAAATTCTTGGTGGCAAAGATTATGTTTATGACCGGCAGAAGGCGAGAAGAGAGATTATAGAAACGGCGATTAGATTACAGCCGAAAATTATTGGTTTTACTGCCAGTACGATTGAGATAAATGAAGTAGTCTGGCTCAATAATCAGATTAGGGAAAAAATAAATTGTTATTCCATTATTGGCGGGCCTCATGTTACCGCTTCTCCGGCAGAAGTTTTGGGTCGCGGCTTTGAGGTGGCAGTTATCGGCGAAGGCGAAGAGACTACTTTGGAATTAATTCGCGAGCTGGAAAAAGATGTGCCGGAGTTGTCCTCAGTGAAGGGGATAGCTTGGTTGGACAAAAATCAAAACAAAACAGTGATAAATTCATCCAGAGAGTTGATTGATATTTCTGAATTGCCTTTACCGGCTTATGACAAGGTCAATATGGATTATCACACCAAGGTTTGGGACGATGTCATTAGGGGCATACCGATAAAATCGGTGATGGTGATGGGTTCGCGCGGCTGTCCTTATAGTTGTACTTTTTGCGCCTGTAACAAGGTATTCGGCCGGCGGGTGCGTTACCGCAGTCTGGATAATATCAAAAAAGAATTGATCTTGCTTAGGGATCAGTACGGGGTGGAGGGGGTGTGGTTTGCTGATGATACTCTGACGGTTAATTATGATTATGTTAAAAAAATATGTGGTTTAATGAAGGAATTAGGGATGTACTGTGGGGCGCAATCAAGAGTTGATTTAACAAATGAAGGTGTGGTCAGATTGATGAGAGACAGCGGCTGCCTCCAGCTTGATTTTGGTGTTGAATCGGGCAGTCAGAGAGTGCTAGATGAGATAATTAACAAAAGAATAAAATTAGCGGATATTACCAAGGCCTTTGAATTGTGCCATAAATATGGCATCAGGACGGAAGCCAGTTTTATGATTGGACTACCCGGGGAAAATAAGGAAGAGATGGTCAAGACTTTTGAATTGGCTCAACGGATAGAGTCAGACCATTATTCTTTTAGTATTTTTATGCCGCTGCCCGGTACTAAGCTTTATGACGATTTTTTTGCTGGTAGCCTGAACTTGGATGATTATAATGATATCACCTTTCACCAAAGCGCTGATAAGTTCAATAAATCCTTAGTGTCGTCGGCCGAATTAGATGTTTTGTTTAGGCAATGGCGGCTGAAGCTGTTTGAGGGAGTTAAAAAACGCGGCTTGAAACATTTTTTGCGCATTGCCGTGATTTGGCTTAAATTGGGTAACAAAAAAGAGCGGCTGGATTTTATTTTATTTAAAATCAAGCGGGCAATTAAATATCTGCTCAATAAATTCGGCTTTAAGTTTGCCATTAATTAATTATGAAAATATCATACATCGCCAATGTCCGGATGCCGACTGAAAAAGCCCATGGCCATCAGATAGTCAAGATGTGCGAACTGTTTGCGTCGAATGGTTCGACAGTAGAGTTGGTTTTACCGGATCGCGTCAATCAGCTTAATCAGCTTGATGTATTTGATTATTATAAAGTGAAAAGAAATTTTATTATCAAAAAGCTGAAGGTTTTTGACCCAGTTTTTTTGATGCGCGCTCCAGCTGGTTGGTATATAAAATTTCAATCTCTTTTTTTTGTCATTAGCTTGTTTTTTTATCTTTTATTTATAAAGAATAGGCAGGAAATTATTTTTTATACCCGTGATGAATATTTATTGCCCGTTCTGAGTATTTTTTCTTCAAGCATTGTTTGGGAGGGTCACGCCCTGCCCAGCAATCGTCGCCGCTATATTAAGTATTTCAACCGCATTAGGGCGGTTGTAGTCTTAACTGGAGAAATGAAGAGCCGGCTCGTACAGGACGGAGTGGCTGAGGCCAAGGTCGTGGTTTCACCGGACGCAGTGGATTTGAATATCTTTGGTATAGAGATGTCTCCGGAGATGGCTCGGCAGGAACTGGGCTTGTCGGTTGACGCAATTATTTTGGGTTATACCGGTAGCTTTAAGACCAAGGGGATGGATAAGGGAATTAGCGATATTATTAAAGCGATTAGCCTACTTAAAAAGGACTGGCCAAAAATTTTGTTTGTGGCAGTTGGCGGTAATGAAGCTGATATGGATTATTATCGTAAGTTGGCTGTTGATGCGGGGGTGAGCCAAGATGTCATCTTGCTGGGGAAGGTTTCTCAAGATAAGCTGGCGGTTTATCAGCAGGCGTTTGATGTTTTATTGATGCCCTTTCCCTGGACCGAGCATTA
>Ga0116156_10001769_pt1 | contig 20469 bp, 24 predicted proteins | sample AD_UKC045_MetaG_FD_89891 | JGI IMG/M metagenome (GOLD analysis project Ga0116156, IMG submission 89891) | Active sludge microbial communities of municipal wastewater-treating anaerobic digesters from USA - AD_UKC045_MetaG | ecosystem: Engineered > Bioreactor > Anaerobic > Digestate | place: USA... | reverse complement strand
TTTTTGCCCGTTTGCCTCAAGGGCTGCTTTTGAAGTATGGGTAATGCCTAAAAAGCACAAGCCTTATTTTGAAAGAACTTCGGTAAATTCTCGGATAAAATTAGCAGAAACCCTGCAGATTTCGATAAGGAAAATTTATAAAGCACTTGATAATCCTCCTTATAATTTTTACATTCACACCGCTCCTTGCGATGGAAAAGATTATCCTCATTATCATTGGCACATAGAAATTCTTCCTCGCACTTCCATCTGGGCGGGATTTGAACTTTCGACGGGAGTGGAGGTTTCCACTATTATTCCTGAAGAAGCGGCCGGATTTTTGAAAGATCAGTAAGGCGTTTGATATGAAAAGCGAGATTTTTAATTAAATCGAATAAAATAAAACTGGATGATTGCAAAAATTATTGAGATTCTGGCCGGATTTATTATTGCTGGAATATCTATGCTGGGCTATGCAGGAGTGGCTCTTATGATGGCTATTGAATCGGCTTGCATTCCACTACCTTCGGAAATTATTATGCCTTTTTCCGGATATCTTGTAACCAAGGGCGAGTTTACACTTCTTGGCGTGACTCTGGCCGGAGGCATCGGTTGTGTTATCGGGTCGGTCTTGGCTTATTGGGTAGGAATTTGGGGCGGTCGTCCTTTTGTTCTTAAATACGGTAAATATTTTTTAGTGACGGAACATGATCTTAATATTGCCGACAGGTTTTTTAATAAATACGGCAATACGGCGGTCTTTTTCTCCAGAATGCTTCCGGTAGTCCGGACATTTATTTCTCTTCCGGCTGGAATTTCCAGAATGGATTTTAGGAAATTTATCATTTACACTTTTGCCGGTTCTCTTCCTTGGTGCTGGCTTTTGGCATACTTGGGAAAAAAGCTGGGAGACAATTGGAATACGCTGGGAGTATATTTTCATAAGTTTGATTTGGCTATCGGAATTGTAATTTTAATCGGAGTTGTTTGGTTTGTCCGAAGGCATATAAATATTAAAAGGAATAATTGTTCAGTTTCTAATTCTTCGCTCGAATAAAGAAAAATATGGGAAAAATGGTTATTGGCAATCTGAAAATGAACATCCTGTCTGTTTCGGAAAGGGAACAGTATATAAGTAATTTAAAAAAAGAATTAGGCAAAAAAGAATTTTCCAAAACGGAAATTGTAGTTTGCCCTCCTTTTGTGCATCTGGAAAGTTTTGGAAAAAATATCGGTCAAAAAGTGAAACTGGGGGCGCAAAATATGTTTCCCCAAAGAGAAGGATCGTTTACGGGAGAAATTTCACCGGCGATGCTCAAAAATATTGGTTGCGAATATGTAATTTTGGGGCACAGCGAAAGAAGAAAATATTTTGATGAAACTGACAAGGAGATTAATTTAAAAGTGGTGGAAGCTTTAAAAATCGGGCTAAAGCCGGTCGTTTGCGTAGGAGAAACGAAAGCGGAGAAAGAGGCTAATCAGATTTTAAGAGTATTAACCAAGCAAATTAAAGAAGTGCTGGCAGGAATCAGCAGAACGAAAGCCGAACAAATTACCATTGCTTATGAACCAGTTTGGGCTGTCGGAACCGATATTGTTCCCACTAGCAACGAGATAATGGAGGCGAAATTGCTTATCAAAAAAATATTGATTTCAATTTTTGACAAAAAATACGCCGGAATGACAAAAATTCTTTATGGCGGGTCGGTAAATTCTAAGACTGTCCTGGAAGTATGCGTTGATCCGGCTATGGACGGCGTGCTAATCGGCCGAGAATCGCTCATTCCTTATGAATTTGTAAAAATAGCAGAGATAATTAATAACTAGTATTTAGTATCTTGTAGCTGGCATAAACGGATAAAAACGGCTGGCTGCCAAATATTAAATATAGGATACTGAAAATGATTACCAACGTAAAAGATATTTTAGCCAAAGCTAAAGAGGGAGGATATGCCGTTGGCGCTTTTAATACGGTGAATCTGGAGACAACAAGAGCCATTGTGGAAGCGGCCCAGGAAATGCGATCGCCGATTATTATTCAAATTACCGAGAAAACTATGGAATATGCCGGCGGAAGGCTCATTTATCACCTGATTAAGAATGATGTTGAGTTTTATGCGCCAGAAATTCCGGTTGGCATTCATCTTGATCATGGTAAAAGTTTTGAAATTATCCAGCGGGCGGTGGCGATTGGCCTTCCTTCAGTTATGTATGATGGATCAAGAAAAAAATATGCCGATAATCTGGAAATTACCAAGAAAGTGGTAGATTTTTGCCACGAAAAGGGAGTATGTGTTCAAGGAGAATTGGGCAGTGTTCCATATTTGGGAGAAATTGAATCAGGAGAAGTGGACTGGGAAAAATATATGACTGATCCGGGCCAAGCTGCCAGTTTCGTCAAAGAAACAGGCATAGACGCTTTGGCGGTGGCAATTGGCAATGCCCATGACTTTTTCAAAGAAAAAGACGTGCCTGATTATGCAAGACTGGATATGATACATAAAAATTGCAATGTTCCTCTTATCCTTCATGGAGCATCTGATTGGGAAAATGGAAGAGTGGCGGAGGTTATAAAAAGAGGCGTTTGTTGTTTTAATGTTGATACGGCTACCCGCTTGGCTTTTATAAATAATCTTATTAATTCAGTGAGAAACCAAGGTAATGTTTCTTTTGATATTCGAAAACTGCTGGGGGAAGCCAGAGAGGCTGTCCGAGATGTGGTAAAAAAGAAAATAAAAATTTTTGGCAGTGACGGCAAAATTTAACCGCCAATAATGGTATATATGCAAAGTACAGAAAAAATACTCTTGGAATTTGATCCAGAAACAAAGAATTTGTTGCCGGCGCTAAAGAAAGTTAGCGCTGTTTTTGGTTATGTTTCTCAGGGTGATGCAGAAAAAATAGCTGATTATTTCAACTTGCCGCTTTCCCGAGTTTATGAAACAGCCAGTTTTTATGACGAGATAAAATTAAAAAAGGAGCCGGCTTTGGTTATTCAAGTTTGTTCCGGAACCCATTGCGCCCTTAATGATTCTTTCAGGATAATTTCGGAAATAGAAAACGCATTAAAAATAAAAGCCGGGGATGATTTTAATCCCAAAGTGAAACTGGAGATAATAAGTTGTCTCGGGCAATGCGGAGAAGGGCCGATTGTGATAGTAAATGGAAAAATTTTTACAAACGTTACTGCCAGCGGAATACACGAAATTTTAGAAGGGTGGATTTAAAATAAATTTTTTTAAATGAACATTAAAGACAATCTAAAAATAATTACTGAACACTGGGGCAAAATAAATCCTTTGAAAATAAGGGATTATATTGATGTTGGCGGATATGAAGCCATCCGAAAATTCATCGAGAAAATGAAGCCGGAAGAGGCCATAGAGGAGATCAAAAAATCAGGGCTGGTTGGTAGAGGCGGAGCCGGTTTTTCAACCGGGGAAAAATGGGAAGCGGTCAAAAAAAATAAGGGAGAAAAATATTTTATTTGCAATTTGGATGAGTCAGAGCCGGGAACATATAAAGATCGGGCGATTGTTGATAACAATCCTCATTTGCTTTTGGAAGGGATTATAATTTCCGCTTTGGCTATTGACGCTAAAAAAGCCTACATATACATAAACGGCCGCTATATAAAACAAAGAGAAATATTGGAAAAAGCTGTCCTGGAAGCAGCAAGTAATAAATTTATAGGAAAGGGAATAATCAATTCCCATTATGACCTAGAGATTGAAATTTTTTCCGGCGCCGGGGCTTATATTTGTGGCGAAGAAACAGCACTCATAAATTCTATTGAAGGCAAGAGAGGAGAGCCAAAGTTTCGCCCGCCCTATCCAACGGAAACAGGACTTTGGGGAAAACCGACACTGGTTAATAATGCCGAGACTGTTTCTAATATTCCTTGGATAATAATTAACGGGGGAAAAAAATACAGTGAAATCGGTTCTGCTGTTTCTCCAGGAACAAAACTTTATGTTTTGGGCGGGGCGGTAAGGAACAGCGGCGTTTTCGAAGGTCCAACCGGGATGACAATTGGGGCAGTGATTGATAAATTGGGCGGAGGGCTCAAAAAAGGAAAAGAGCTTTGGTTCTCCCAAATTGGCGGATCATCCGGAAGATTGGTGCTGGAGAATGAATTAGATAACAGCTTAACTTTTAACAAAAAATCAGAAATTCCCCTAGGTTCCGGAGCGGTTTTTGTTTTCGACAAACATTCTGACATTTATGATTTCCTATTGTCTATTGCCGGTTTTTTTCGGCGCGAATCCTGTGGAAAGTGCGTTCCTTGCCGGGAGGGGACATTCCGGCTATATGAAATAACGGAGAGAATGAAAGATGGAGAAATTTCCGAGCGGGATAAAGAAGCGATCAAAGATATTTTATGGACGCTGAACAATACCACCTTTTGTCCGTTTGGTAAATTTGCGGCTGTCGCTTTCCTGGATGCCGTGGAAAAATTAAAAATATTGGATTTATAAAAAATTACCGGATAAATTATGGAGATAAAAATTAATGGGAAAAAATATAAAGCGAATGAAGGGGATGTGATTCTCGATGTTTGCCGGCGGGAGGGGATACGAATTCCCACTCTTTGTAATTTTCCATTTGAGGAAGGAGAATTCAAAAAAGAAACAATTTGCCGATTGTGCTTGGTGGAGGTCAATTTAACTGATAAATTAGTGCCATCCTGTGCTTTTCCGGTATGTTCCAGTCTTGAAGTGACAACGGAAAGCGAAAAAATAAAGAAAGCGCGGGAAATTAATATGGAATTGCTTTGGTCGGATCATGCCGGAAAATGCGTCAAATGCAAAAAAAACAGGATGTGCGAACTGCAGTCACTGGCTGAAGAGTATAAAATTGACAATTTTCATTTCATCCCAAGAAAAGAGGATTTAACGAATACTGAAGAATTAGATTTATTGAAAGATAATAAAACAAGAGTAGTAGTAGAAGAGGAAAACCCGGCTATCTGCCGGACGACAGAATTTTGCATCGAGTGCCGCAGGTGCATCAATGTCTGTCCGGAGAGAAAATTTGGATTTAATCATCGTGCCGGAGATGTGATTGTCGGAACGCCATATGAAAAAGTGTTGGAATGCAGTTTTTGCGGAGAATGTGTGCGAGTTTGTCCTGTGGCGGCGCTTACGGATAAGAATAATTTTTCTGAAATCACAGAAAAATTGGATGATATAAAAAAAATAGCGGTGGCATTGGTGGCTGAAGGTATGGAGGAAAAGATAAAAAAACAACTTCTGATTATGGGATATCAAAAAGAGCCGAGAGAAATATTAAAAAGTTTGGGATTTGAAAAAATATTTGATTTTAGCGAAAAAGACGCCCAAGATGAAGGGCTGGATGATTTCAAAGTTCAATTGTCCAGAAAGGAAAAAATAAATATGGAAGATATTATTTTGTTTTATATTTCTAGCAATATTTCTCTAAAAAAAGAAAAGATTGCCAATTTGGATTATATTTTATCGGAAAGAGAAATAGCGAGATTGGCAAGGGATAAAAAAATTATTTAGCGTCATCCTGAGCGGAATGACCCTGCCTTGGCGGAGGAATGAAGCCGAAGGATCTGTCATATAATATAACTAGCAATATAATTTAGTAGATCCCTCGACTTCATATCAACTATCGTTGATATTTCGCTCGGGATGACGATTATGTGCTTAACGATACCTAAAAAAGTAATAGCAATCAAGGGAGATGGTGTGATAGTAGAAACGGCCGGTGGCAATAGACAAAAGCTGAAAAGCATTGTATTATCTTTGGAAGTGGGCGATTGGGTTCTTTCTCAACAACAAATAATATTGGAAAAAATAGATAAAAAAGAGGCCAAGGAAGCTCTTAAAATTTTAGAGGAGGTTTAAATTATGTTTATTAATCCCAAGGCAATTTCCAAACTTTCCGGAATAATTTTTAGCTGTATCCTTAAAAAGGATGGCAGGATAGATCCGGGAAAAATCAAGTTTATTAAAAATGCCAAAAATGAGGGAGGAATAGATTTTCGGGAGTTTGTCAAGAAGATTCCTCTTCTTGAAGAGACTTGCCAAGAGCTGGAATTTTTCTCCAAAGATGTCCTCGGAAAGAAAGAAATTGACAGCGAAGCGGTCTGTGCCTTTTTTGGCGGAAACCCTCACTTGGATTATTCGATAAAGAACATTAAGGAAAACGGTTTAGGTGGGGATTTTTTTCACTTGTTTTTAATTTCCCATATTCTTTTGCCGGTGAAAGTTACCAAAAAAGGCGAGGCTATTTTTGGAGAGTATGTCAATGGGGATTTGCGGGTGAGGTTTGAAAATCTTAATCTGGCCAAAAATCATTTCAAAGTTCATGATGGACAGATTGTTTTGGTGCACTATGGATTTATTGTGGCCGATTCCATTTCTCTTTCCAATACGGAAATGCTTCTGGAAATTCAAAGACAGCGAGAGGAATTTGTCAAAGCTTGCCAGGCGATAAACAATGTTGATTGTAAAAAATTACTCCAGTTTTTTCGACTGATAAGTAAAGGAAGCAGGGTTTTAAATTGCGGGTAGGACTATTCGTCCTTCCCGCTTATTTTTTTACTCATTATATGGTAAAATCAAAATACAAAGTTAAAATTTATGGCTAAAAAAATTATAAAAGTAAAAAAAGAAATTGTTGTCAAAAAAAAGCAGAAAAAAAAATCGGCTAAGGAAGGCGTTAAAAAAACAAAAGGACCAATTAAAGAAAAAAAAATAAGCGTAAAAGAGGAATGTATTAAAAAGCCGAAAGTAGCCATCATCAGTCTTACATCTTGCGAGGGTTGCCAATTTGCTCTTCTGGATTTGGGGCAAAAATTCTTAGATTTGGTGGAAAAAATAGAAATGGTTGATTTCAGGTTGCTCGAAGATGAAGAAGATGCGGGAATGGATTTGGATTTGGTTCTTATCGAAGGCAATCCGGTAACGGAAGAAAATGTAAAGACATTGATAAGCGCCAGGAAAAGATCAAAGCTCCTTTGTGCGCTAGGCAATTGCGCGGCGATGGGCGGGATTCCGGAGATTAAAAATTATCAGGAAGGCAAAAATACTATAAAACATGTTTACCGTTATATTCATGGCATAAGCAATCCACCGATAAAAGAAATAGATAATTTTGTGAAGGTCGATTTTGTTTTTCGGGGTTGTCCGATAAGTGGAGAAGAATTTTTAAAATATTTTCCGGAACTTTTAAGGGGTAATATCCCAACTATTCCGGATCAGCCGGTTTGTCTTGAATGCAAAAAGAAAGGCAACAAGTGCCTATTTCTTGATAAAAAACCCTGTTTTGGCCCTATGATAATAGGGGGATGCGACGCAGTCTGTCCGACAGCCGGAATGATGTGTCAGGGCTGTCGGGGGCTCCGACCGGGCGGGAATGTTAAGGCCATGAAAGCGACGCTTAAAACTATGATGACAGACGAAGAATTTGAGAATACAACTGAAATTTATGGTCTTCGAGATGATATTGAAGAAGCGGAGAGAAGGCAAAAAATAGTTTAATTTTCTTTGGATAAAAAGAAGCCAACTCTTTTAAGAGTCGGCTTTTCTGTTGGGACTCGGATGTTTATCCTGTTTCAAAAATACGGTTACGGTTAGTTTCGTCCAGGGCCTGTTGCATGGTCATGTACCTATTTTGGGGGCCGGTTATTTCCAAATGCCAGAAACCAAGAAAACATCCTTCTTATCCTTCTCTTCCTTTGGTATGGACGGACACCCAGCCTTGATTATAAAGAAAATCCCACACTTCTTGGCAATTTTCTTCGTTTATTTCTTCAAATGGCGGTTTCATTCTCATCTCCTTCTATTTTATGGCAGTTTCTCAGTCCCAAAGAGCATTATTTTTTTATGTCTCTTTGTTATAATACAAAAAGCCGTCTTATGCAAATCTCATTTTTAACTGCCGAGAAAGTATAGTAAAATGGCTGTAGACTAAAATTTATGAAAAAGATATTTCAATATATTTTAATAATAATTCTTTTTTCCTTTTGGGGAATTGTTTTAACTAATCCCGAATCTTTTCGAGGAGCTTTGGATTTTCTTAAAAAGCCTTGTTCCAAGCCTATTAAATATTCTCTCGGGGAAATCGATCCTAAATTTAATCTCAGCCAGGAAGAAATGTTGTCTATTACGGAAAAGGCGGAAGAGGTTTGGGAAAAACCAACTGGGAAGAATCTTTTTGAGTATGATCCCCAGGCGGATTTTAAGATAAATATAGTTTTTGACGAACGCCAGGAAAGAACCAATGCCTCAAAAAAACTGGAAAGTCAATTGGGAAAACTGGAATCAGACCGGGAAAACGTCATAAAAGAGTATGACCAATTGTCCAAAACTTATCAAAAAAGACTGGATGATTATAACAAGTCAGTTAGCCAGTATGAAGAAAGGCTGGAAAAATACCTTGCCAAGGTTAATTATTGGAACAGCCGTGGAGGAGCGCCGGAAGATGAATACGAGGATTTAAAAAAAGAAAAAAAAGAATTGGACAAGATGCGAAACAGTTTGGAGGCGGAAAGAAAGACGATAAATAGCTTGGTTGGTAAAACCAATACTTTAGCTGACAAAGAAAATAAAATTGTAGAAAATTACAATAGCAATTTGTCCACTTATAAAAATAAATACGGAGAAGCCAGTCAATTTGATAAGGGAGTTTATGATGGAGAAAAAATTAATATTTTTCAATTTAACGAAGTGGAAGATTTAAGATTAACCATTGTTCACGAGCTGGGGCATGCCCTGGGAATTGAACATCTCGGCGATTCAACTTCCATTATGTATTATCTGATGGGTGATCAGGATATGGAAAACCCTCAACTTTCCGAAGAAGATATAAAAGCTGTAAAAACAACTTGCCGGATAAAATGAAAAAGAGAAGCGTTTTTAGTTGTTGATTATGTGTCTTTATTATGTTATAAACAAAAATGAGGAAGCAATCCTTTTTTGTTTTTAATGAAAATATCAAAAAGGAGAAAGCAGTGATTATGCCGAGGCCAGTTGACAGTCCGGAATTCTATCAATTTCTAAAGGACAGTTGCGAAAGCATGTTTGTTGGGTTGGATGTTTCCAATATGATCCATATGACATCTGCTTGTCCCAGGGAATTCGAGGGGTGTCGCATTGGGGAAATTCGTCAGAAAGCCAAGGAAATCAAAAATACCAAAATGGATGAAAAGGAGGCGCACGTTTTCTTGGTCGATTCATCCGGGAGGCGATGGGAAAAAGTTGATGACGACTTTATTGTGGGGCCATCGTGTCATCAAATACTCTTTATTTTGAATGCATGACAACCCAAACGATTTTGCGGAAGCGTAGAGAAATCTACCCTTCCGTTTTTTAAATTAGAAATTTTTGCCAAAATCATCTATAATAGAAATATAATTTTTACTTTTAATATGAATATAAAAATAAATCATATTGCCAAAATGGAAGGACACGCCGGGTTCATGGCCAGTGTTCTTGACGGCGATGTCAAATCGGCAAAAATTGAAGTCCAGGAAGGAATTCGGCTGATTGAGGGAGTGCTAATCGGCAGGGAATATAAGGATATGCCGATAGTAGCGCAAAGAATTTGCGGCATTTGCCCGGTAGTGCATAATTTAACGGCCATAAAAGCATTGGAAAACGCCATGGGCGTTGCCGTAAGCCAAGAGACAGAGAAGTTACGCACGCTTCTTGAATGCGGGCAAATTATTCATTCTCATGCTCTTCATCTTTTCTTCTTATCACTGGCTGACTTTTTGGATATCGACAATGATATAGAATTGGTGAAGAAATATCCGGAAGAAACAAAAAAGGCTATCCGTATCAGGGAATTCGGGATGGAAATTGTCAAAGTCATTGGCGGGCGAGTGGTCCATCCTTTAACCAATGAAGTCGGGGGATTCAAAAAAATTCCCGACCAGGAAGCCTTAAAAAACCTTTTGATTTTTTCCAAGGAAGCTCTGGGTGTTTCATTGGAACTGGGAGAATTTTTCAGAAAAATAAAAATTCCGGATTTTGAGAGGGAGACAGAATATGTGGCATTAAGCAAAAATGGAGAATATTCAATTTATGGTGGAGATATAGTTTCCAGTCGCGGTCTTCATATTCCGGTAGAAAAATTCGAGAGTAATTTTTTGGAGCTTCAGAAACAACAAGAGGTGATAAAAAGGATGGAACATGACGGAAAAAGCTATATGGTGGGTGCCATTGCCAGAATAAATATAAACAGAAACAAGCTCAAGGGAGAAAGTTACCGCTATCTTGCCAGTTTAGGTTGGAAATTTCCCGATTTTAACCCCTTTCACAATATTTTGGCTCAAATGGTGGAGCTTATTCATTTTACAGAAGAAGCCCAGAAGATTATCAGAGAACTTTTAAATTTAAACTTGGAAAATGCCTTAACCAAAGAATATAAAATTAAAGCCGGATCAGGAGTGGCAGCCGTGGAAGCTCCTCGGGGAACGCTTTATTATCATGTGGAAGTGGACGAGAAAGGCTACATTAAAAATGTAAACATTATCACACCGACAGCTCAATTTTTATCTAACTTGGAAGATGATATTGCGGAATACATCCCTCATATAATGGGATTAAGCGATGGCAAGAGACAGCGAAAACTACGTGGGTTTATTCGGGCTTATGATCCATGCATAAGTTGCGCGGTTCACTAATAATTAAATGTTTTGTATCTCGTATTTTGTATGAAAGACTAAATACAAGATACTAGCTACTAATTTTATGACAGAGATAAATCAAATTTATAAATGCAATGTTTGCGGCAACATAACGGAAATGGTTCATGGGGGAATTGGAGAAATGATATGCTGTGGTCAACCTATGGAACTCAGTCGGGAAAAAAATGAAGATGAAGGCTTGGAAAAACACAAGCCGGTAGTGGAAAAGACGGATATCGGAGTGATAGTAAGGATTGGCAGCGTTCCTCATCCAATGGAATCAGAACATTATATTGAATGGATTGAAATAATAACGGAGCACAGAACATACAGAAAACATTTGGAACCAGGTGCGGCTCCTGAAGCGGAATTTTGTTTGGAAGCGGAGCATATCAAAGCACGGGCGTATTGTAACGTTCATGGCTTATGGTTTTCATAGTTTAAGTATCATGCATTAGGTTGCATTAAAAGTAATTCTAGCGCTGATTCCAATGAAAATAGTATTTAAATAAAAAGTTGGTATCCGGATTTGTCTGTAATCTAAAATAGCGGGTAATTTAAAAATAAATAGTGCGAATTGGTGCGGGATGCGTATTTTTTCCTGTTTGCCAAGCTCGCAGACAAAATTAATATGCACGATTTCTTATTGGCTAAAGAAATAGTTGATGAACTGAAGAAAATAGCGGAAGAGAAAAAAATCAAAAGCGCCAAATCAGTCAATTTGGAAATAGGTAGTATCGGTCTGGCTCATGATGGTTATCCGGAACATACGGAGGATATATCGGTGGAAAATCTCCAATTCGGGCTGAAAAGCGTTTCCAAAGGCACGGTTTTTGAGAATTGCCAATTTGTCGTTAGCAAAACAGGCGGGCATAATTGGAAAATCACTAATATTGAGGTAGAATAAAATCAGGGATCAGTAATCAATGATCAAGGGACGAGAAGCAGGGAATGAGAAATAACATTTTTATTTATAGTGGCCTTAGCAGTGGATAATTTTTCACTGTTCATTGTTCACTGTTTGTTGTTTATGACTAAAATTGCCATAAATGGGTTTGGCCGAATCGGCAGGCCATCTCTAAAAATTGCCTTTGAAAAAGAAAATATTGAAGTGGTGGCTATCAATGATTTGACCGATTTGAAAACGGCAGCCCATCTTTTGAAATATGATTCTTCCTATGGTCGGTATGAGAAAGAAGTTTCTATCGATGAAGAAAATTCAGAACTTATAATCGACGGAACGAGAATAAAATATTTTCAAGAATCCAATCCGGAAAAACTTCCATGGAAGGAATTGGATATAGATATAGTTTTAGAATGCACGGGCGTTTTTGAAAACAGGGAAACAGCCGGAAAACATATAGTCTCCGGAGCAAAAAAAGTAATTCTTTCTGCTCCACCCAAAGACGACATTCCCGTTTATCTTCTGGGAGTCAATGACCATGAATATGACAACGAAGACATCATCTCCAACGGTTCTTGTACAACTAATTGTCTAGCGCCGATTATAAAAGTGTTGGATGACAATTTCGGTGTAGAGAAAGGTTTTATGACTACTACTCATTCATATACCAATGATCAAAGAGTGTTGGATCTGCCTCATAAGGATTTAAGAAGATCCAGGGCGGCGGCACTCAATATCATTCCAACAACCACCGGGGCAGCCAAAACAGTGGGGAAAGTTATTAAAAAGTTGGAAGGAAAATTAGATGGCATTTCTCTTCGAGTGCCTACTCCTGTTGTTTCTATCGTTGATTTCATCTGCCATTTAGAAAAAGAAGCTTCAAGAGAGGAAATAAACAATATTTTCAAAGAGGCAGCTCAAAATGATTTCAATGGCATAATTTCCGTGAGCGATGAAGGATTGGTTTCTATGGATTTCAAGGGAGATAAGAACAGTGCTATTGTCGATTTAGCTCTCACTATGGCTAATGGAAATCTGGCTAAAGTCGTCGGTTGGTATGACAACGAATGGGGATATTCCAATCGATTAGTGGAAATGGCCCAGTTCATAATGTCTAAATAAAATAAAGCAAAAATAAAAAATAAAATGTTGGATGTTCTAATTAAAAATGGAACGCTTGTTGATGGCACCGGGCGGCCGATGTTCCGAGCTGATATTGGAATAAAAGACGGAAAAATTTCCCAAATCGGGAAATTGCATGACGAAAAAGGAGAGGTGGAGATAGAAGCGGATGGCAAGATGGTTTGTCCCGGGTTTATCGATGTTAACAACCACAGCGATACTTTTTGGCAAATATTTTTGGAACCAAGCCTGCCCAGTTTGGTTTATCAAGGCATTACTACCATTATAGGAGGAAATTGCGGATCATCTCTTTCGCCTTTGGCTAGCGCCAAAACCATTGAATCCATTCAGAAATGGGTTGATATGAGAAAGGTAAGTATTAATTGGCTTCGTGAAAAGGAGTTTTTCAAAGTGGTAGAAAGTAAAAAACTTTCCGTTAATTTTGCTACACTTGTTGGTCACGGCACTCTTCGAAGAGGGGTGCTGAAAGATGAGGCCAGGAATCTCAGTCCCAAAGAAAATAATTTTATTAAAAAACTTTTAGCCGACTCTCTGAAGGAAGGGGCGTTAGGAATGTCTACCGGTCTCATTTATACCCATGCCAGGCTGGCGCCGACTGAAGAACTTGTCGATCTGGCTAAGGTGATAGAAAAATTTGGAGGAGTTTATACTTCCCATATACGGGGAGAGCGGGAAGAGCTGATTGAGTCGATCGAGGAAGTGATAAAAATTGCTCGAATATCCAAAGTCAAAGCGCATATCTCTCATCTTAAGGTGATGGGAAAGAAAAATTGGCCGCTGATGGTTGAAGCGTTAAGAATCATAGAGCATGCCAAAACTCAGGGGATTGATATAACTTTTGATGTCTATCCTTATACCAACACTGGTTCGGTTCTTTATACTCTTCTTCCCTCTTGGGTAGCCGAAGGAGGAAAACATGCCATGATTCACAGGCTGAGAGATGCAGTTATTCGCAAAAAAGTGATAAGAGAGATGAAAAAAACAGGCGTTGATTTTGGTCGGGTGGAGATCGCCATTTCTCCGCTTAATAAAACATTAGCTAGAAGGAAAATTTCGGAGATTGCCATTTCTCAGGAAAAAACTCCGGCTGAAGCCATTATTGATATTTTGATTGCTTCCGAGGGAAGAGTGATAACTTCCATGGAGGTTTTAAGCGAGGATAATGTGCGACTGGCCATAGCTCATCCTTTGTCCATAATTTCTACCAATGGTTCCGGTTATAGCGAGAAGCATAAAGAGAGTGGAGAAGTAGTCCATCCGAGATGCTTCGGAACTTTCATCAAAGTTCTTAGCCAATATGTCCAGAAAGAAAGAATTATTAGCTGGGAAGAAGCAATAAAAAAAATGACTTCTATGCCGGCGGAAAAATTTAACATTTCAAGAAGAGGAAAGTTGCAAAAAGGCTACTTTGCTGATATTTTAGTTATTGATCCGGATAAACTAGAAAGTCCGGCCAATAAGGAAAATCCTTATAGATATTCCAAAGGTATTGATTTTATGTTCATTAACGGCAAACTTTCCATAGAGAACGGCCAGTATAACGACGGCAGATTCGGACAAATAATAGGAAAATAACATATATGAAAATAGGGGATTTGAAAGACAAAAAAATTACGGTGATGGGATTAGGTCTTCATGGCGGTGGAATAGGAACCGCCCGTTTTTTATCTGAGCTGGGAGCGCAAGTAACGGTAACGGATATAAAATCAAAAGAAGAATTGGCGCCTGCATTGGAAAAACTCAAAGGATGCAAAAACATAACGTATGTTTTCAATCAGCACCGCCCGGAAGATTTTACCGCGGTTGATATGGTCGTAAAAACCCCCGCAGCGCCTTGGAATAACAAATATATAAAATTAGCTCTGGATAATAAAATTCCGGTAGAAGTTGATTCCAGTTTATTTTTTAAACTTTGCAAAAATACTATTATTGGGGTGACTGGAACAAAAGGCAAGACAACTACGGCCACTTTGATTTATGAAATTTTGAAAAACAGCGGGAAAAATGTGATTAAGGTGGGAATCGGACAAGTGTCGGTTCTTGATAAATTGAAAGAAATAAAAAAGGATACTATTGCGGTCTTTGAACTTTCCAGTTGGCGGCTTTCGGCTCTTGGTCGCTATGGGCTTAGTCCTCAAATAGCCGTTATTACCAATGTTTATCCGGATCATCTGAATTATTATAAAACTATGGAGGAATATGTTGCGGATAAAAAGCTGATTTTCAAAAATCAAAAGAACGGAGATGTTTGCGTTATTAATTTTGATGATGAGGTGATAAAAACTTGGGAAAGTGATATAAAATCTCAGGTCATAAAAATTTCACGGCAAAAAATTGATAAAGGAAAAGGGAGTTATGCAAGTGACGGAATGATTTATCTGAATGATGGAAATGATGAAAATAAAATAATGGAAGAAAAAGAAATAAAAATAAAAGGAGATCATAATGTTTCCAATGTTCTTCTGGCAATGGGAGCTTCTCAAGCAGCGGGAATTGGCTTGGAAGATATCAAAAAAGCTGTTTCCCAATTTAAAGGAATAGCACACAGACTAGAATTTGTCAGAGAGCTTAATGGCGTCAAATATTATAATGATACAACGGCTACTACGCCGGAGTCGGCTATTAGCGGAATTTCTTCTTTTTCTGAGCCAGTAATCCTTATCGGCGGAGGATCAGACAAAAATCTTGATATGAAGGATTTGGCCAAGGTTATTTTGGAAAAAACCAAAGGGGTAATATTTTTAAAGGGACAGGGGACGGATAAGATTATTTCTGAAATTAAAAAAAACCTTCCGGAAGAAGAAAAAAATAAAGAGTTTGCAACTGCTGATTCTTTAGAGAAGGCGGTGGAGATGGCTAAGGGCGATGCAGAAAGCGGAGACATTGTTCTTCTTTCCCCAGGTGCGGCCAGTTTCGGACTTTTTAATAATGAATTTGATCGGGGAGACAAATTTAAGGAAGTGGTAAAAGCCTTGAAATAGCATTGGTTTACTTTCACTGTTTCTATGGACATTTTTATCCTTTCTGGTATAATGGTTTTTAGTGTTATTTTTTACGGGCTGTTAGCCCCGACGTAAAGTCGGGGTCCCGACCGGCTTGCATTGAATAGTTCAGGATTTTATATTTTATGGTTTTTGCGGGCTGTTAGCTCATCTGGTAGAGCGCCTGTTTTGCACACAGGAGGTGGCCGGTTCGAGTCCGGCACAGTCCACACTTCGACTCGTCCCGATAAATCGGGACTCGCTCAGTGTAAACACAATAAGAAAAAGTATGAGTAACTTCGATAACCAACAGAGTCGAAGTATCCCGAGCTTGTCGAGGGGCACCCTATGGTTCGTTTATATCGCGTCGCCCAGGCGACTAATGACGAGGTTACAGGTTTAAAATAAAATAGATTCAAGGGCAATTAGCTTCCGCCAAAGGCGGACAGGCAGTTGGTTAGAGCGCGGTCGCCCAGGCGACTAATGACGAGGTCACAGGTTTAAAATAAAATAGATTCAAGGGCAATTAGCTCAGTTGGTTAGAGCGCGTCACTGATAATGACGAGGTCGGAGGTTCGAATCCTCCATTGCCCACATGTATATTGCATATGTAATAGAAAATTTAAAAAAGAAAAAATATACAGGGAGTACAAAAAATATTGAAGAAAGATTAGAAATGCATAATAATATTTCCAAGGAAAGATCTCGATTTCATAAATTCACATATAAAAAAGGTCCTTGGAAATTAATTTTTTCTAAAGGTTTCAAAACTAGACAAGAAGCTTTAAAATTTGAAAAATTCCTTAAAACTGGCAAGGGCAGAGAATGGTTAGAGCGCGCTCGCCGTGGCGAGTAATGACGAGGTCGGAGGTTCGAATCCTCCATTGCCCACACAATTTGACATATTTTCCAAAACAATATAATATATAGATGCAAGAAAAAGCCCAGAGGGGCTTTTAAAAAAGCTAAAAATGGTGAATATCCCGTAACAAATTCCGACATTATTTAGGTATAATTTATAAATTTGTTTGCGAATTCGCCTTCGGCTAAGCTATCAAATAAATTAAAATTTAGAGAGTGAATTTGTGCGGGATGCTCATTTTTGCCAGCCTACCGGCAGGCAGGTAGCCACTCGCTTTGCTCGAAGACAAAAATGGCAAATAAAATTACTCAATTTCTAAAAGAAGCCAGGGCGGAACTGATGAAGGTTAACTGGCCAACTAAAGAACAAACCATAAGATATACCATGACTGTTATCGGTATAAGTATTGCTGTAGCGATATTTTTGGGAGGACTGGATTATATTTTTGAAATTGTTTTGAATAGGATTATTCTTAAATAAGATAGGCTTTCGCCGCAATTCCAATAATATTTCATTGTAATATTAAGAATTGTTTGCGGATTCGCCTTTGGCTAAGTAATAATAAAATATAAAGTTTTAATGTAGACTTGCTGGCGGATGCTCATAACTCAAGCTTCTCGCTAGTGCTCGAAGACAATTATGGCTAAACAATCACAACATCACGGAAGATCATGGTATGTTCTTCATACCTATTCCGGATATGAAGACAACGTAGCTCGAAATCTAAAACAAAGAATTGAATCAATGGATATGCAGGATCTGATTTTTGATGTTATGGTTCCAACGGAAAAGAAGATAAAAATAAAAGGCGGCAAACGAACAGTGGTAGAGGAAAAAATTTATCCCGGATACGTTTTGGTTGATATGGTAGTAACTGACGCCTCTTGGTATGTAGTCCGAAATACGCCAAATGTTACCGGATTTATCGGACTGGGCACTACACCTACTCCGGTTGATCCGAGGGAAATTGAAATGCTTAAGAAACGAATGGGCGTAGCTGAACCGAAATACAAAATTGATGTGGCGGTTGGCGATGCGGTAAAAATTACAGACGGGCCATTCAAGGATTTTGACGGTAAGGTAAGCGAAGTGGACGAGGAGAAGGGAAGGGTGAAAGTGTTGGTGTCAATTTTCGGAAGAGAAACGCCGGTGGAACTGGACTTTTTGCAAATAAATAAGATATAAAATCACTAATCAAAAACGAATTATATCGCTAATAATCTCGAATGCGATTAGGGATTATTCGAGAAAAAATTAGAGATTGATTTGAGATAAATTATCATATGGCAAAGAAAATCAAGACAATTATAAAGTTGCAAATTTCAGCCGGAAAAGCTAATCCAGCTCCTCCAGTTGGTCCAGCTTTGGGTCAGCACGGGCTTAACATTCAAGAATTTTGCACCAAGTTTAATGAGGCTACCAAAGACAAAGGCGGAGATATTATTCCGGCAGAAATTACTGTTTTCGAAGACAGAACTTTCACTTTCGTGCTTAAAACTCCTCCAGCTTCCGATTTGCTAAGAAAAGCAGCCGGTGTTCCAAAGGGAGCTGGCAATCCTCTAAAAGACAAGGTAGGTAAAATTTCCAAGAGCAAATTAAAAGAAATTGCCGAGAAGAAAATGCCGGATCTCAACGCTAATGACGTAGAGGGAGCGGAGAAAATCATTGCCGGAACAGCAAGATCAATGGGAATAAAAATCGAGTAACAATTAATTTGTGGGAGAGGTAATCCGCCTCATCGGCGGATACATACTTCGCATGTACCACGAAAAACATATGAAACACGGTAAAAAGTATCGCAGTGCGGCTGAAAAAATAGACCGCAGCAAAGTTTATGGTCTGGAAGAAGCCATAAAAATAATTAAGGAAAATAAGATTGCTAAATTTGACGAGTCGGTGGAGATGCATATCAAAACCAATATCGATCCCAAAAAAGGTGATCAGCAGGTGAGAGGAACAGTAACTCTTCCTCATGGAACAGGAAAAAGCAAAAAGATTGCCGTCATTACTTCAGTCCAAGAAAAAGAAGCCAAAGCGGCTGGAGCGGATATGATTGGCGGGGAAGATATGATTGATAAAATTAAAAGCGGAAAAATTTTTGAGAGTGGAAAGGGATTTGATATTTTAGTGGCTACTCCGGAAATGATGCCAAAATTGGCAGTAGTGGCGAAAATTCTCGGTCCCAAAGGCCTTATGCCGAATCCCAAGACTGAAACAGTAACGGTTAAGATTAAAGAAACAGTAGAGGCTCTCAAAAAAGGAAAAGCAGCTTTCAAAAATGACTCAAGCGGAAATATCCATCAGGTAGTGGGAAAAGTTTCTTTTTCTGAGGAAAAGTTAATGGAAAATGCAAAAATTTTTGCGGAAGCGATTGAGAAATCCAAGCCGTCGGGACTCAAGGGAAAATTTATCAGCAACATTTCCCTGTGTTCCACTATGGGAGTGGGATTAAAAATAAGTGTTAGATAATTTCTATTCCGATTTTTTTTGACTTTTTATCATTTTTAAGCTATAATGTAAATAATGGAAAAACGGGTGAAGCCCGTTTTTCTTTGTTTTAATACGTAAAAACAAAAAAATGGGCATCAAATCGATTTCTAACGATAAAATATATACTTCTGATGAAATGAAATGGCAGAAAGAGGAAAACAGTCCGGCTATCAAGGATCTTTTAGCCGATCCGGAAATAGCTAAAGTTTTGGACAAACCGGAGGAAAGAACGGAATTTTTCAGGGAAATGAAGCAGAAAGGACAAGGAGGACTGACTAGAAAGGGAATGAGAGAGGTTTTGGGAAAGTTCAGGAGCGGCCAGGGAAAGCACATTGATAAGGACGAAACGATGAAAATGGCTCAGAGAATTTTTCCCAACTCCGAAAGGTATATAATGCCCAGAAAAGAAGTAAAAACAAAACAGGCAAAAACAAGCACGCCGGTAATCGGAGGAAAAACAGTCGGCGGACCGCCCCAAAAAAGCAGCTCTTCTCCCAATATGCCCAGGATAAAATCAAGCCTTTTTTAGATTTTTATAAATCAATCAAAAGCCTTATTCAGAAAGACGCTCAGAAGCGTTTTTCTATTGACTGGATGGCTTATATTAGCTAGAATAAAAAGGTGTTTTTAGAGGAATAATATTAATTTTAAAATAATGACAGAGGGCAAAAAAATTGTAATTGGGCTTATCGGAGAAAAGGGAGCAGGAAAGGGAACCGTTTCCGATTATTTGATAGACCAATATGGAGCAATCCACTATGGAACTTCCAAAATTTTGAGAAGAACGCTTGAAGATCTTCATCTTCCTATTACCAGAGATAACCTTATTAAGCTAGCCTTGGTCCTCAAGGAAGGATATGGACCGTCGGTAATCATCGATTCCTTGATTCATGATATGGAAAAAAATGGTTCGGATATTATTATTGCCGATGGAATAAGAATGCACGGGGATGTAGAGCCGTTCAGAAAAAAATACGGCAAGAATTTTTATCTGGTTTATGTTACTGCCGACATCAAAATTCGTTATGAAAGAACAAAATCCAGAAAAGAGAAAGACGATGAAGACAAAACTACTTTTGAGCAGTTTTTGGAAGAAGAAGCCAAGCTGACGGAAATTTCCATTCATGAGATTGGAAAAAAAGCCGATTTTAAGATGAATAACAACGGCGATCAGGAAGCGCTGAAAAAGCAAGTTGAGGAAATGATGGCCAAAATTCAAGGATAAAAAACAATCCCGTGTCAAACGGGATTTTTTTATTGGGGTTTTGACGTTTGAGGTCGAAATCCGCTAGAATATAGGGACGGGGAATTAAAAAACAATATGAGAAAAAGAATATCAAAAGATGAATATTATATGAACATTGCCAGGGAAGCTTCCCTGCGAACTTCCTGTTTTCGCGCCCAGCACGGAGCGATTATCGTTAAAAATGATCAAATTATTTCAACT
>Ga0116156_10001768_pt1 | contig 20477 bp, 18 predicted proteins | sample AD_UKC045_MetaG_FD_89891 | JGI IMG/M metagenome (GOLD analysis project Ga0116156, IMG submission 89891) | Active sludge microbial communities of municipal wastewater-treating anaerobic digesters from USA - AD_UKC045_MetaG | ecosystem: Engineered > Bioreactor > Anaerobic > Digestate | place: USA... | reverse complement strand
TCGGAGCTGGCCCGGAAATTCATCGTCATGGAGGGATTTCTCTTTGCCGCCGGGCTGGGCTAAGCCTTGGGCTGCCAGAAACAGGGCTGCCAGAGGGAGTGCTTTCATGGGTGCGATCGAAATCGTTGATCCGGCCGAGGCTGGTCTGAACGCCGAGAAGCTGAAGCGCATTCCGGCTTATTTCGAAGGCTATGTTTCCGAGAAGAAACTGCCTTGCGTCGCCGTACTGGTCGCGCGTGGGGGGCAGGTGGCGCACCTGTCGTTCCAGGGGGCGACCGAGATGGGCGGGTCGAAGCCGATCGATGAGGGCACGATCTTCCGCATCTATTCGATGACCAAGCCGATCACGTCGGTTGCGGCGATGATGCTGTTCGAGGAGGGCTTGCTGCGGCTCGACCATGAAGTGTTCCGGTACATCCCGGAATTCCAGGACTCGATGGTGTTCGCGGGCGGCACGGTGGAGAAGCCGGAGCTGAAGAAGCCGGATCGTCCGATAACGGTGCGCGATCTGTTCCTGCACACCTCGGGCATCACGTACTCGTTCCTGATGCAGGGGCCGGCGGATGCGATCTATCGGGCGAAGAAGATCGAGCATCCGACGTGGCCGGGCGATCTCAAGAGCTTCTGCGAGGCGATCGCGCAGTCTCCGCTCGCTTTCTCGCCGGGAGATAAGTGGAATTATTCGAACTCGACTGACGTGCTGGGCCGCGTGGTTGAAGTCGCTTCGGGGATGAGTCTGGATGAGTTCTTCCAGAAGCGGATCTTCGAGCCGCTGGGGATGACGGATACGTTCTTCTCCGTGCCGCAGGACAAGCTGGATCGGTTGATGGCTTGCTATGCGCGGCATCCGATCACCGGCGAGATCACGCAGAGCGATCCGGGCGGGAAGGCGAGCGTTTATGGGCGCAAGCCGAACGTGCTGTCGGGCGGTGGCGGTCTGGCGTCGACGATTGGGGATTATTACCGCTTCTGCAAAATGCTGCTGAATGGCGGCGAGCTTGATGGCGTGCGGTTGCTGTCGCCCAAGACGCTTGAGTTCATGACGATGAACCATCTGCCCGGCGGCAAGACGCTGAAGGATATGGGCGACAAGACATTCTCGGAATCGCGGATGGATGGCTCGGGCTTTGGTCTGGGCTGGGCGGTGACGACGGATGTTGTGTCGACGACGCAGCCGGGATCGGAGGGGACGTTCTCGTGGGGCGGCATGGCGTCGACCTTCTTCTGGATCGATCCGGTCGAGGACATGATCGTGATCCAGATGACGCAGCTGATGCCATCGGGCGCGTATCCGATCCGGCCGCAATTGCAGCAGCTGGTATATGCTTCGATTGATGATTAGGCGCGCGGGCGCGTTCCCGCCGGTGGCGGGGTGAGGTGGGTTGAATTGGAAACGCGGCTGCTTAGGCGGCCGCGTTTTTGTTTGGAGTTGGGGCAAGGTGAAGCGCCCCCTCCGTCTTGCGCGCAAGGGCGCGCAATCCACCTCCCCCAGTTTTCAACTGGTGGAGGCAAGTCCCCTTCGTTGCCGGCAGTGGAGCGCGGCTTGCCTCCATCAGTGCGGAGCACTGGGGGAGGTGGATCGCGCGTGTAGCGTGCGAGACGGAGGGTGTGTGGCTCACGGTGGTGAGCACGCCCTCGTGGTTCGACGGGCGCACGCTTTGCGTGCTGCTCACCATGAGGGCTATCGGGCGGTGGTGTTGCGCGGCCGGGTTTGTTTCCTTTGATTGGGTGTCGGTCGTCCTTGCGGGCAGATTGCGTGGCGTGGTCGGTGTGGCATTCACCGAGCTACAGCGCGCTTTCATCCGGAAGGTTGAGGCGACGTGGAGCACGAGCATCGCAAAAGCGCGCAGCATCGCATCGATCCAGCGATCGAGAGGCGACGGGGTTACCAGCCCAGTTTGCGCGTGTTTGTGTCGTGTCATGCGGGGTAGAATACCTCGGCACGGGGCGCCGTAGATTCTGTGTGGCTCTATCCCTCAAAGTTTTGCGCTAACGCGCTGAGTTTGTTTGGGGTGTGCGGAAACTGTCCTACAGTTTCGGTGCAGCTCTATCCCCCAATTCCGGCATTGTAGGGTGCATCAACGATGCACCGCACCGCCGGCGCATGCCACGGTGCATCTTTGATGCACCCTACGGGTTTGGCCTCGCGCACCGGGACGAGCCGCCCCTGGATCCCGACTTTCGTCGGGAGGAGCGGGGCGAGGAATGCGCGGTGGTGGGTTTGGCCCCTGGGTTCCCGCTTTCGCGGGAATGACGATGGAGGGGGTGGTGTGTGGGGCGCGGTGCATCTTCAGATGCACCCTACGGGTTGGTGGGCGGTGCGCGCTTAGGTGCGTTTTTCGCGGATGGTGGTGAGGGTTTCTAGGACGTAGCTGCCGGGGGCGGGTTTGGCGTTGGGCAGCGCGGCTGGTGGTTTGGTGTCTTTGCCGCTGCGCGTTTTCAGCCAGTCGGACCAGAGGGGCCACCAGGAGCCGGGGTGTTCTTTGGCGTAGGCCATCCAGCCGTCGGCGGACGGGGGAAGGATGTCGCTGGTCCAGTAGCGGTATTTGTTGGCGGCGGGTGGGTTCACGACACCGGCGATGTGGCCGCTGTCCGCGAGAACGAATGCGACGTCGCCGCTGAAGAGTTTCACGCCTTTGTAGACGGACTGGAATGGCGAGATGTGGTCTTTCTTCGCGGCGTGGATGAAGACCGGGATCTTGATGCTGCGCAGGTCGATCGGTTGGCCTTCGACGACGAAGGAGCCGCTGGCGAGCGCGTTTTCGAGATAGAGGCGGCGCAGGCTGGTGGTGTGGAGCGGGCCGGGCAGGTTGGTCTGGTCGGAGTTCCAGTAGAGCAGGTCGAAGGCCTTTGCTTCGTTGCCAAGCAAGTAGCGGTCTTCGACATAGCGCCAGATGAGGTCTTCCGGGCGCAGCAGGTTGAAGGCGTCGCGCATCGCTTCGCCGGGCATGACGCCGCCAGCTTCGGTGATGAGTTGTTCGATGCCGCCGATCGAGGCGTCGTCGATGAAGAGGCCGAGATCGCCGGGCTCCGAGAAATCCGTCTGCGCGGCGAGCAATGTGAGCGAGGCCATGCGGGTGTCGTTCGCGACGGCGAGGCGCGCTGCGAGGATCGAGGCGAGGGCGCCGCCGACGCAGTAGCCGGCGACGTTGACCGGCGCGTTGTGTTCCTTGTTGACCCAGTCGAGCGCGGCGCGGCCGCCGAGTTCGAGATAGTCATCCCAGCCAAAGCTGGACGTGTCGTCGTCGGCCGAGCGCCACGAGACCATGTAGACGGTGAAGCCCTGATCACGCAGCCAGCCGACGAAGGAGTTCGCGGGCGTGAGATCGAGCACGTAGTATTTGTTGATCCACGGCGGGAAGATGAGGATCGGGCTCTGGCGCACCGTGTCTGTGGTCGGGTGGTAGCGCAGGAGTTCGATCAGTTCGTTCTTGAGCACGACTTCGCCCGGCGTGACGGCGAGGTTGCGGCCCGGCTCGAACGCATCGGGGTCGGTCTGTGTCGGCGAGATGCGGCCGCGGCCTGAGTTGAAGTCTTCCTGCAGCTGGACGAAGCCGCGCTGGACGGACTGGCCATCGGTTTCGAAGAGCGCCTTCAGCGCCTTCGGGTTGCCCATCAGCATGTTGGACGGCGCCATGGCGGCGGTTGCCTGCTTGATGAAGAAGGCGGCGCGGCGGCGTTCGGTGTCGGAGAGGCCCGGCGCATTCCAGGCGAGGTTCTCCGCCCAGCTCGATTGCGCGAGATAGATGCGGCGGATGAAATCGAAGAACGGGTTTTCGCGCCATGAGGTGTCGGCGAAGCGCGGATCGGTGTCGGCAACCATGGAGGGGAAGCCGGCGGACATTTCCTGCAGGGCTTCGGTGTGGCGGCCGAAGAGATCGAGCTGGGCGTTGTTGAAGGCGTCGGGTTGCTTCGAGTAGGCCTCGGCGAGCGACTTGAAGGCGCTGGTGGCGGCTTCGAGTTCCAGCTTGCGGGGGGCGGCGGTGCCGGCGAGCTTGGTTATGTCCGAAAGTTCGCGGCTGAGATCGGCGATCTTCTGGCCAAGGCGCTGGAAGCTGACTTCGGAGAAATCTTCGGTTTTGGGGGCCTCGGACTGCTCAGGGCGGGGCTGCTCTGGAGGTGGCTCTTTGTGAGCAGCCTTTTGAGAAGCGGATTTTGGGGGAGTGGTCTGGTGCAGGGCCTCGGGAGCGGTGTTTTGTTGAACGGGTTCCAGAGGGGCCGCTTTGGGCTTCCGCACGCGCTTAGCCGCCGGTTTGGACGCGATTTCGCCGTCCTTCGGGGCGTCCTGGGGAGGTTTTCCCCCGCGTTTGGGCATGGCGCAGACTTTCCGCTTCTTTGGCCGTTTCTTTGTCGTATGGCCGGCAGGTCATGAAAGTCCCGCTCGCCAAACTGGCTGACTGTCACTAGGTAGGAACGTCAACCAGCGCAATCGTGGGCGTGTTAAACGCCCGTCACACAGAGTGTAGCATGTTCCGCCCAATCGCGACCCGAGTGGCGATCATGGCAGGCCTTGGCAGCATCGCCCTTCTGGGCGGGTGCGCTGATATCATGCAACAGCAGACGATCGCCCAGATCGCGCCGGACTGGTTCTCGGAAAAAGCCTTGGAAGTTAAGGGGCAGGGCTATCCTGACCTTTTCGATATTCCGCAGGCGCGCCCGGTGAGCGGGAACCAGACGCAGTGGGATCAGACGGCTGCTTCGCTGAAGCAACAAGCGGGCAAGCTGGAAGCGGACGCCATCAGCCAGGGCGCGATTCGCACGGACGAGGATGTCCGAGCTACGGCAGCGCAATGGCGCGCCTGTGTGGAAGAGGGACGAGCTGTATGCGGCACGCCGGAAAACCCGGCGCCGGCAGTTCCGGCGACGAAGCCCGGCTGATCCAGCCGATAGGCGTCCACCGCAATCCCGCCTACTTCCCGGTTAAATTTACCCCATAGCGGCCGTCACGATACGGCTTTACAGAATCCTTTACCCGTAACCGGCGAGACCGGATCGGGCCCGACAATAGGTAGACCGACAATGATGTTGGATTTCCACAAGATCAGGCGCTTGCCGCCGTACGTGTTCGAGCAGGTGAACGTCACCAAGGCGGGGCTTCGCGCCAATGGGGCGGACGTGATCGACCTCGGCATGGGCAACCCTGACCTGCCGACGCCGGCGCATATCGTGGAGAAGCTGTGTGAGACGGCGCGCAAGCCGGACGTGCATGGCTATTCGGCCTCGCGCGGCATTCCCGGTCTGCGCCGGGCTCTGACGGCTTATTATGATCGCCGGTTTGGCGTGAAGCTCGACCCGATGAAGGAAGTCGTGGTGACGCTGGGCTCGAAAGAGGGCTTCGCGAACCTGGCTCAGGCGATCTCGGCGCCGGGGGACACGATCATCGTGCCGAACCCATCTTATCCGCTGCACTCGTTCGGCTTCATCATGGCTGGCGCGAGCATCCGGTCGGTCGAGGCGCATTCGCCGGAGCAGTATCTGTCGAACCTTGGGCGCGCGGTGCGCCACTCCATTCCGGCGCCGACGGCGATGGTGGTGTGCTATCCGGCGAACCCGACGGCGCAGGTTGTGGATCTCGATTTCTACAAAGAGGTCGTGAAGTTCGCGAAGAAGCACGAGATCTGGGTGCTGTCGGATCTGGCCTACACGGAAATCTATTATGGCGATCCGCCGCCCTCGATCCTGCAGGTCGATGGCGCGAAGGACATTGCGGTGGAAGTCACCTCGATGTCGAAGACGTATGCGATGGCTGGTTGGCGCGTTGGGTTTGCGGCGGGCAATGAGCGGCTGATCGGCGCGCTGGCGCGGGTGAAGTCGTATCTCGACTATGGCGCGTTCACGCCTGTGCAGGTGGCGGCGGCTGCGGCGCTGAATGGTCCGCAGGACTGCGTGTCGGAGCAGCGCGAGATCTATCGCACGCGCCGGAATGCGATGGTGGAGAGCTTCTCGCGCGCAGGGTGGGAGATTCCTGAGCCCAAAGCGTCGATGTTTGCTTGGGCGCCGATCCCTGAGCCGTTCAAGGAGATGGGGTCGCTGGAGTTCTCGCTGCGGCTGATCAAGGAAGCGCATGTGGCGGTGGCGCCGGGCGCTGGCTTTGGCGAGCATGGCGACAACTATGTGCGTCTCGCGCTGGTCGAGAACGAGCAGCGCATTCGGCAGGCGGCGCGCAATGTGCGCAAGTTCCTCGAAGCGAATGGCGTGAAGGTGAAGCCGGAGAAGGCCGCGAAGGCTGAAGCTCCGGCAGTGCGGAAGGTTGCGGGATGACGTTAGCGGGCAAGACGCTGAGGCTCGGTGTTGCGGGTCTCGGCACGGTGGGCGGGGGCCTGCTGAAGTTGATCGAGCGTCAGGACGAGCTGCGGCTTCCGGGGAAACTGGAAGTCGTGGCCGTGTCCGCGCGCAACAAGAACCGCAATCGCGGCGTCGATATCTCGAAGTTCAAATGGTACGACGATCCGGTTGAGCTGGCGCTGTCGAAGGATATCGACGTGGTGGTCGAGCTGGTTGGCGGATCGGATGGTCCGGCCAAGCGGACGGTTGAGGCGGCTCTGCGGTCTGGCAAGGCGGTGGTTAGCGCGAACAAGGCGCTGATTGCTGAACACGGCATTGAGATTGCGGCGCTGGCGGAGAAGCACGAGGCTCACCTGCTGTTCGAAGCGGCGGTTGCTGGTGCGATCCCGATCGTGCGTGCGGTGAAGAACTCGCTGTCGGGCGTGATCGTCAGCCGCGTGTCGGGCATTCTCAACGGGACGTGCAACTACATCTTGAGCGAGATGCTGCGTACGGGCGCGGCTTATGAGACGGTGCTGGCTGAGGCGCAGCGGCTTGGCTATGCCGAGAGCGATCCGTTCCTCGACGTGTCGGGTGGGGATGCGGCGCACAAGGTGCTGATCCTGGCGTCGATCGCGTTCGGCGCGCAGCCGGACTTCCCGCAGGTGCAGGTCGAAGGCATCGACAAGATCGAGGCCATGGACATCGCGCTGTCGAACAAGTTCGACTACCGCATCAAGCTGGTGGCGGAAGCCTTCCGGTCGAATGGCGGCGTGAAGTGTCGTGTCGCGCCGGTGCTGGTGCAGAAGGAACATCCGCTGGCGCAGATCAACGGCCCGCTCAATGCGGTGCTGGTTGAGGGCGAGCCGGTGGGGCGTCTGACGTTCACGGGTCCGGGCGCGGGTTCGGGTCCGACGGCTGCGGCTGTGATGGGCGATCTTGCGCGGTTATTCGAGGGGCCTGCTACGCCGCCGCTGGGCAAACCGGCGCGCGAGCTGGCGCCGCTGATCTCTCTGGAGAACGGCGCGGCCGATCAGGGCGCTTACTTCATCGGCGCGAAGCTGGCCGACAAGCCGGGTGTGTTCGCGGCGCTGACCGAGCAGCTGGGCGATGCAGGTGTTTCGATCGACAAGCTGATCCAGGAATCGGCCGGCGATACGGGCGTCGCCCCGATCGCGATCATGACGCATCCGTGCCCGCGCGCCTCGATCGAAAGCGCGCTGAAGAACATCGCCGAGCTGAAGATCACGGCCGACACGCCGCGCCTTCTGCGGATCGAGACGCGGGCCTAGCGTCCGGTTGCGAGTTTTTCTTCGGTGGCGGTGAAGGCCGAGCGCTTGCCGCGTTCGGCCGGCACGTTCGTGGCGAAGTAGGCGACGCCGGTTCCGCTGGCGGGATCGATCCATAGCCCTGACTTCAGGCCGTAAGCATCGCCTGCATGGCCGACGCGGTGGACGCTGTCGCCAAAAGGATCGTCGTTGCAGCCGGCTTGCGGCGTGGCGAGCGTCTGCGAGGCGAGGCCGTAGCTGCAGATGAATCCGCGCGAGGCGTCGTCGGCTTCGTCTTCTTCATACGTCTTGCCGTTGGCGCCGTTGAACGTCCATTGCGGCGCGAGCAGCAGGTCGATGGAGGCGGGTGTCAGCAGGCGGATGCCATCGACTTCGCCACGGCCGAGCAGCAGGCGGCCGATCGTGGCGAGATCTTTCGCCGAGATGCGCAGTCCGCCCTGTGGGGAGAAGATCGCGCCATTGGCGCCGGCGCGCCAGATCGAGAGATCACAATCGCCATTCGATGCGAGTGTGACTTCGCAGGCCGGTCGCTGACCACGATTGTCGTCGCGGACGGGTTTGCCTTCATCATAGAGAACGACAGCGCGGGCGACGGCGGCATCGCTGCAGCTTGTCCAGTTGTAGCAGGCATCGAGGCGCAGCGGTTCCAGCACGAGGCGGCGCATCAGGAGGTCGAAACGCTCGCCGGTGGCTTTCTCCATCACCGAGGCGACAACAGGAAAGTTGAAGTTGGTGTAGGCGTACCAATCGCCCGGACCGTGCTTCGCGTCCCATGCAGAGGGATCTGACAGCGCTTTTTCCAGAGTGGCGTCGAGCGGCAGGACGTAAGACGTGTTGTCGGTGAGGCCTGTGCGGTGAGAGAGCAGCAGGCGGAGCGTGATCGGGCGATCAGGGTAGGCGGGATGCCGGAGCCGCCAGCCGAGTTTCAGCGAGACGTCTTCGTCGAGCGCCAGTTGACCTTGTTCGACGAGACGCAGGACGCCGATGGCGACCACCAGTTTTGAAATGGAGGCCACGCGGACCGGATCGTCCGTTGTCACGCGCCGGCTGGCGCCGACATCGGCATAGCCGCTGGCTGAGGAGCCGGTGATTCCGTTGAGGTCGAAGGTGACGCGGACTTGCGCCTCGGGCGTCGTGGGTGTTCCGGCACAGGCGGCGGCGCCGAGACAGGCGAGCATGCATAGAGCGAGTTTGGACAGGAGATGCATGGGGCACCCTAACCAAAGGTCGAAAGTTTACCACTGAAACGCGCGCCGGAAGCACGGATGGATAGTTCCTGCTTATCGACCGCGTGCTTTTGATCGGGTAACGTTGACGTGCAGCTTTGGGGAACGCGCCTGCCTGACATTTTTCTTTCTTATAACCGTGAGGACCAGGCGGTTGCCCGCCGGTTTGCGGAAGCGTTGCAGGCGGAGGGGTTCGATGTCTGGTGGGATGTCGGGCTGAAATCCGGCGACGCCTATGATGTGGTGACCGAAAAGGCGCTGCGGGATTCGAAGGCTGTTGTCGTTCTGTGGTCGCCGCGTTCGGTGGCCTCGCACTGGGTGCGATCCGAGGCGAGCATCGGGCAGGAGCACAAATGCCTCGTGCCGGTGAAGATCGAGGCGTGCGAGCTGCCGGTGATGTTCCGGCTGATGCAGACGGCTGATCTTTCGACCTGGAAGGGCGACCGGAGCAATCCGACGTGGACGGCGTTCGTGAGCGATGTGCGGGGCGTCGTTGAGCAGGATGGTGTTGCGCGGGTGGCGAAGCCCGGTGTTGCGAAGGCCAAGCCGGCAATGTCGCGCCGGAAGATGATGCTGGTTGGCGGGGCTTCCGCTGTTGCCGTGGTCGGCGGAGCGTCTGTCGTTCTGTGGCCCAAGGGCGCGGCGAAGGCGGCGGGATCGACGCTGGCGGTTCTGCCGTTCGACAATCTGAGCGCGGACCCGGCGAATGCGTTTCTGGCGGATGGCATTGCCGAGGAAGTACTGAACGGGCTGCAGCGCGTGAAGGGGCTGCGCGTGATTGCGCGGACTTCGTCTTTTGCTCTGCGCGAGGCGAAGCTGGACGCGCAAGGCATTGGCACGAAACTGGGCGCGGACGTGCTGGTGCAGGGCAGCGTGCGGCAGGCGGCGAAGGATGTGCGCGTGGCGGCGCAGCTGGTGGATGCGAAGACCGGCGAGCAGTTGTGGTCCGAGACATTCCAGAAGACGGTCGATGATCTGTTCGCGCTTCAGGACGAGGTGACGGCCAAGCTGGTGGCGGAGTTGCCGCGCGCGCTGGGCGTTGGTCGGCTGACGGCGCCGGCGGCGCGTGCGCCGGTTGATCCGGAGACGTTTCGCAACCTGATCGAGGTGCGGGAGCTGCAGCTCAAGTCGAGCAATCTGCGGCAGGTTGGGCGTGTCGACGAAGCTGACGCCCTTTATGTTCGCATCAACAGCATCCTTGAGTCCGAGCTGCGGAAGAACCCAGACAATGGCGATGTGCTGGCGATCCGGGCGGGGTATCTGATCGCGCGGTCGAACCCGCTGCTTGCGATCGGAACGCCGAGCGAAGACATGCGGACCGCCCAGAAGATGCTGGAGCGCATTCTGGCGGTCGATCCCGACAATGTGGAAGCCAACGTGCTGCAGGGGGAGCTGTTCAGCCGCTTCGACTATCGCTGGCGCGAGGCCGAAGAGTTGATGCTGCGTGCCCTGTCGGTGAACCCGAACTCGGCCAGCGCCTATACGCAACTTGGCTATCATGTGTCCAAGGTGGGACGCGCGGTTGAATCCGTCGTGCAGGCGGAGATGGGGCTCAAGCTTGATCCGGAGAGCTCGTTCCGGCGCTCGGCCGTGGCGCGGTTGCTGCCGGCTGCGGGGCGGCTCAAGGAGGCGATTGCGAAGTTCCGCGAACTCGCCTTCGGCGGTGAGATCAACATCGTCGGCGCGCGAGATCTGTTTTACACCTATATGGACCAGCGCGACATCGCAGGGATGGACGAAGTGGTGGCGCGGCTTCTGCCTGTGCAGGAGAAGCTCAGGCTCGACATCCTTCTGGGCCGCATGCAGACGGTGACAGAGGGGATGAAGGGCCGCCCCGACGCGCATCGGCGCATGGCGGCGGACTTCTTTGCCAACACCCGGCCGGACCAGATGTGGCAGAACCAGGCGCTGTGGTTCATTTCTGCCGAAGCGGCGGCGATGGGCGATATCGATCGCGCGCTGGACAGCTTCGAGCAGTGCATCAAGTACCAGATGCTCTATCAGGCGCAGTGGTTCCCCTATGGGGTGGCTGTGCCTGAAGCGCTGGCGAAGCATCCGCGGTGGATGGCGATGTGGACGGCTGATCCGCGGCTGAAAGAGCTGTGCGATCTACGGCTTGAGGCGCTGAAGCGGCGGCAGATGGTGGGGCGGTTGCCGGATGGCGCGATGGTGACGTCGATATGATGCGCGCGGTTCTGGCGGCATTGCTGGTTGCGGGATGCGCGCATGCGCAGGCGCCGGATGCCGGCTCGATGGATCGCTCGGGCTTTGTCGATGTGGCTGCTGTGGCGCCGGGGCTGGTGGTCGATATGCGGTATTTCGGGGCGGAGAATTTCATCGGGCGGCCGATTGCCGGGTATGAGGCGCCGGTGTGTTTGCTGACCAGGGAAGCTGGCGCGGCGTTGGGGCGGGTGCAGGCGAAGCTGGCGACGTTCGGGCTGGGGCTGAAGGTGTTCGACTGCTATCGGCCGCAGCGGGCTGTGGCGGATTTTGTGGTGTGGGCGAAGGATCTTTCGGATCAGGCGCGGAAGAGCGTGCAGTATCCCAATGTCGACAAGTCGCGGTTGTTCGAGCTGGGGTATATCGCGGAGAAGTCCGGGCATTCGCGTGGGTCGACGGTGGACCTGGCGCTGGTTGATCTGGCGAGCGGGGCCGAGGTCGATATGGGCTCGGGCTATGATCTGTTTGATACGCTGTCGTGGCCGGGTGATCCGCGTCCGTCTGCGCAGGCGCGGGTGAACCGGGCGGCGTTGCAGGCGGCGATGACGGGCGAAGGCTTCCGGCCGCTCAAGGAAGAGTGGTGGCACTTCACGCTGAATGGCGAGCCGTATCCCGAGACGTATTTTGATTTCGTGGTGCGGTAGGGCCGGGCGCTAGTTCGGCGTTGGTGTAACTGGCGCTGCGGGCGTCAGGATCGGCAGGCCGGGATAGGTGGGCTTGGCTGCGTTGATGCGGGCTTCGAGGGCGGCGCGTTCGGCTTCGGGTTTGGCGTTCCACCAGGGGGCGAGATCGCCGTTGGGGATCGAGACGACTGCGCCGTTGAACCTGGCGAGTTCTTTGGCGGGATAGTCGCTGGCTTTGCCGCGCATGTGCTTGTCGAGGAAGCCGAGGATGAAGTCGTTCTGTGCATTGACCATGGTGGCGGAGGGCGCGTCGCCGAAGATCGCGCCTTTCACCGTGTCGCCGACGAAGAGCGAGAAGTCGGAAATGCCGAGGTGCTGCGTGTCGCGGATCGAGACGCGGTAGACGTCTGGCCGTGAGCCGGCGGTGGCGATGCGCTCGTAGGAGAACTCGTTGAAGCTGCGCGGACCGGTGGCGGGTACGGGGAGGTCGTAGCCCCGGTAGAGGTAGGACGGGTCTGAGTGCAGCATCAGGAAGGGCACGGGCTCGTCTGCGTTGGTGGCGCTGAACGGGAAGTTGCCGCCGTCCATGTTGACGCCTGCGGCGCAACGCGTGTCGTACATGCAGATCTCACCGGCGATGGCGCCGCCGAAGGACATGCCGAGTTCGCCAACCTTGGCGAGGTTTCCGGCGCGGGCGATTTCGGCGATTGCTTGCGGCGGGTTCTTCTGCAGCGTGTCGTGCAGGAAGAGGCGGTCGGCCATCCAGACCTTCGTGCTCTGGGCTGCGATGCGGGAGCCGACCTTGAGCGCGTATTCCTGGTAAGCGAGAAGGCCATTGATGCGCTTGTCGAGCGTGTCACCGCCGAGCGCGTCGGCCTGCGTCGGGCGGTCGGCCCCTGCAGAAGCGGTTTCGACGAGCGTCGTATCCATCGGGGCGACGTCGCCATTCGGGAAGGCGGTGGAGGACGAGTCGTAGGTGTGCTGGATTGAATAGGCGATGTAGCCGTGGCTCGCGAGTTCTTCCATCAGCACGGTGTTCTGCGCGAGGTGCGATGTGTAGCCGTGGCTGTAGATGATGACCGGCAGGTTGGTCGCGCCGGGAAGCAGCGGTGCGTCTGTATACGAGTTGGTGGCTACGTGGCGGACGTAGGTGAAGAAGGGCGGGAAGCCGACGAGGGCGCCGATTGATTGCGCCGTGCTCTTCGTTTCCAGCGGTGTGAAATAGGGCGCGGGCTTGAGGCCTGAGACGTCGCCGGCCGGATACCAGACGCGCACGAGCAGGCGGCGAGGCTCGTCAGGCTTTGCTGCGAAGACGCCGGGGCGGCTTGTGTCGTCGATCTCGAAGGTGCGGACGCCGACGGGGTATTCGCCAGAAGGCCTGGGCAGCGGGTTGATCGGGAATTCGTGGATGAGGGCCACGGTGGCGGCCAGTCCGACGGCTATCGGGATGCCGGTAAGCCAGGGGACGCCGCCTGTGCGATCGGTGCGCGTGAGGCGGTTCTTGAGGACAACGCCGCCGAGGCCGAGCAGGAAGAATGCGCCGACGATGGCGCCGCCTGCATCCTGCCAGCGGTCGTCGATATAGCCGTAGACGCCGATGACTATGGCGGCGAGGGCGGAGGCGATCAGTATCCAGCGGCGTGCGGGAATGGCGCGGACCCACCAGACGATCACGAACACAGCGAGCGCTGCGATCAGCAGGATGTCTGTCAGGATCAAGGCCGTCCCCTAGTCGAGCTTCTGCAGCACGTCGCGTATGGTTTCGACGATCTGGTCGATCTGCGGTTTTTCGATGATCAGCGGCGGGGACAACGCGATGATGTCGCCCGTCGTGCGAATGAGCGCGCCCTTTTCAAAGCAGGCGCGGAAGGCTTCCATGGCGCGCTGCGTCGGCTTGCCGTGGCGCGGCTCGAGTTCGATGCCGCCGATCAGGCCGAGATTGCGGATGTCGATGACGTGTTTCGCGCTCTTGAGCGAATGGAGCGCGTCTTCCCAGTAGGGCGCGAGTTCGGCTGCGCGCTCGAACAGGGACTGGTCGCGATAGACTTCCAGCGTGGCCAGGCCTGCGGCGCAGGCGAGCGGATGGCCGGTCATGGTGTAGCCGTGGAACAGCTCGATCGGCGTCTCGGAGTTGTTGACGATTGTGTCGTGGATCTCGCGCGTCACGGCGACGGCGCCCATCGGCACGGTGGCGTTGTTGATCGCCTTCGCCATGGTGATGATGTCGGGGCGCACGTCGAAGAATTGCGACGCGAAGGGTGCGCCGAGGCGGCCGAAGCCGGTGATGACTTCGTCGAAGATCAGCAGGATGTCGTGCCTGGTGCAGAGCTCTCGCAGACGTTGCAGGTAGCCCTGCGGCGGCACGAGTACGCCGGTTGAGCCGGCCACGGGCTCGACGATAACGGCGGCGATGGTCGACGGATCATGCAGGGCGACGAGGCGTTCGAGTGCGTCGGCATATTCGGCGCCGTGCTTTGGCTGGCCGCGCGAGAAGGCGTTGCGCAGGTCATGCGTGTGCGGCAGGTGGTCGACGCCGCCGACCATGGGGCCGAAGTTCACGCGGTTCTTGGTGATGCCGCCGACCGTCATGCCGCCGAAGTTGACGCCGTGATAGGCGCGCTCGCGGCCGATCAGGCGATATTTGTTCGGCTTGCCGCGGGCGCGCTGGTAGGCGAGCGCGATCTTGAGAGCCGTATCGGCGCTTTCCGAACCGGAGTTCGTGAACGCGATGCGGTCGATCTTGTCGGGCAGCAGACCGCCGAGCTGGTTTGCAAATTCGAAGACCGCCGGGTGGCCCATGTTGAAGGCGGGCGCGTAATCAAGTTCGGCGGCGGCGCGCTGGATTGCTTCGACGATCTTGGGCTGCGCGTGGCCGGCGGCGACGCACCAGAGGCCGGCTGTGCCGTCGAGAATGGGGCGGCCTTCGGGCGTATAATAATACATGCCTTCCGCCCGGGTGAGCATGCGGGGATCGGCCTTGAATGTGCGGTTCGGCGTGAACGGCATCCAGAAGGCGTCTAGCGAGTTTGGGCGCAGCGTGTTTGACATGATCAAACTTTTGAGCCCGAGAGCCGCCAGCCGCAACTGGAATCGTGATGTGACGCCGGAGCGTTCAGAGCCGCTGTCACGGTTCGCGGTATAGGCGACCGCCCGGGACAGGTGTAAGCCTTCACCCGAGGTTCGGGGAGACACATCCCGAGAACCCAAGGGGAGTGAAGCTCGATGAGAAAGTCCTGGATCGTTTCCGCGGCTGTCGCAGCCATGATGGTCAGCGCCTGCTCGACGATGGAATCCGCGCCGAAAACGCCGACCTACACCGCAACACTCGCACCGGGCGCCGGCATCGCGTCGTCCGGCAAGGGCACGGGCACGTTTGCTTATGATCCGGGCACCCATGTGCTGACCTACACCGTCACCTATGAAGGCCTGACGGGACCGGCGGCTGCAGCTCACATTCATGGTCCGGCGGCTCCGGGCGAGAACGCGCCGCCGGTTGTTCCGTTCGCCAGCGCTGCCAGCCCGATCACGGGCACGGCGACCCTGACGGATGCGCAGGCTGCCGATCTTGCTGCGGGCAAGTGGTATGTGAACGTCCACACGGCGGCGAACCGTGGCGGCGAAATCCGTGGCCAGATCACCTCGAAATAGACGCGCATCAATCGCGTTTCGCGAGGCAGGCGTGCTGCGCTGCACTTGAGTGCGGCGCAGCACAGCTTGTCATATGCATTTGGTCAAAATCCGCTTTGGCGGCCTCGCGGCGAGGCGTATGCCGTGAGCAATGATTCGCGGTTTTTCGGGGTTGGGCCTGGGGAGTCGGCGAGCATGGGGATCTGGAACAGACATGGCTGATGGGACGAAGCTGACAGTGTCGTGCTCGGCGCTTGGCTATGCGCTGTCGGGCGCAACGGTTGCTGCTGCGATGGCTGCTGAAGCCTGGGTTGGACGCGGCGATGAGCAGGCGGCCGAGGAAGCAGCGGCGAGCGCGATGCGCGATGCGTTGAACGCGATCGATTTCTCGGGCCGCGTTGTTGTCGGCGAAGTCGACATTGCGATTCTGAATGTCGGCGAAACTGTTGGCACGGGCCACGGTATGGACCTCGACATTGCCCTGGAGGCGCTGGAAGGCGTGACGCTGACGGCGAAGGCGATGCCGAATGCGCTGGCCGTATTGGCGGCTGCGCCACAAGGCGGGCTGCTGAAGGCGCCGGACCTGTACATGGACAAGCTGGCGATTGGTCCGGGCTATGAGCGCGGCGTTGTTGATCTCGATGCAGGCGCTGCCGAGAACGCTGTGCGGCTCGCGCGCGCCAAGGGCGTAGATGTGCGCGAGATCACGGTGTGTGTGCTGGATCGTCCGCGTCACGAGAAGATCGTTGCGGAGCTGCGCAAGGTCGGAGCACGGATCAATCTGATCACCGATGGCGACGTGGCTGGCGTGATTTCGACTGCGATGCCGGAGACGGGGATCGACATGTATGTCGGGCAGGGCAAGGCGCCGGAAGGCGTGCTTGCGGCTGCGGCGTTGCGTTGTGTCGGCGGGCAGATGCAGACGCGGTTCTCGTTCCGCAACGAGGCGGAGAAATACCAGGCGCAGCGTTCGGGTCTCAATGATGCCGGGCGGCGTTATGAGCTGGAAGACCTTGTGGCCGGTGATGTGATCTTCGCGGCTACAGGCGTCACCAAGGGTGCTCTGCTGGACGGTGCGGTGCGGACGCGCGGGGCGATCGAAACGCATACGATGCTGATGTCTTCGAGTGATGGCGTCGTGCGCAAGATCCGCTCGCGGACGCCTGTCAAAGGCTAGTTGCCGCCAAAGGGTGCTGTTTTCACGCGTCTGCGCGGGCTTGAACCGACTCATGAACCGCCACACGTTGCGCGTATGGCCGACAAGTCGAACATTCCCGCCGCCTATCTGGGCGTTTCCAACTCGCTTTCGGGCAAGGTGTGGCGGCAGCGTCCAACGGATGATGCGCTGGCGGCGGCGCATGCGCGCAAGCTTAAGTCTTCGGATCTGGTGGGGCGATTGCTGGCTGGGCGTGGCGTGAAGGTCGATGAGGCCGAGCTGTTTCTGAATCCCACGCTGAAAGATCTGTTTCCAGATCCGTCGAGCTTTGCGGACATGGACAAGGCGGCGGAGGTGATCCTCGACTCTATTGTGTCGGGCAAGAAGGTCGCTGTGTTTGCGGACTATGATGTCGATGGCGGTACGTCGTCTGCAATCCTGTCGCGCTATTTCCGCGCGTGGGGGCGGGAGCTGATCCTGTATGTGCCGGACCGGCTGACCGAGGGGTTTGGTCCGACGCCGGGGGCTTTTCGTGCGCTGAAGGAGATGGGTGCGGAACTGGTGGTTACGGTCGATTGCGGTGCGGCGGCGATTGCGGCGCTGCAGACGGCGAATGAGATCGGGCTCGATGTGGTGGTGATGGATCACCACCTGATGCATGACGATCATACGCCGCCGACCCTGGCGCTGGTGAATCCCAACCGGCCGGATGACAAGTCGGGGCACGGTTTCCTTGCGGCTGCGGGCGTTGTGTTCGTGCTTGTCGCGGCTCTGAACCGGCTGGCGCGCAAGCGTGGCGTTGCGCCGGAGGGCGGGCTGCCTGATCCGATGAAGTGGCTCGATCTCGCGGCGCTGGGAACGCTGTGTGACATGGCTCCGCTGAAGGGCGTGAACCGGGCGTTTGTCACGCGTGGATTGGCGTGTCTGGAGCGGTTGGAGAATGCCGGGCTCAAGGCGCTGGCTGAAGTTGCAGGCATCGAGGCGCCGAAGTCGGTTTATCACGCGACGTTCGTGCTCGGGCCGCGGCTGAACGCTGGTGGCCGCATCGGTGATCCGTGGACGGCGGCGAAACTGCTGGCGACGGATGATCGTGCGGAGGCGATCCAGCTTGCCGAGAAGCTCAACTTCCAGAACCAGGAGCGGAAGGAAGTCGAAGCGGGCATCCAGAAAGCTGCGATCGAGCAGGTTGAGGCGCGGCTGAAGGAGAAGCCGGATGCGGGCATCCTGGTGGCTGGCGGGGAGGGGTGGCACCCGGGGGTGATCGGGATCGTGGCGGGTAGGCTGAAAGAGAAGTTTCACCGGCCTGCTGTTGTGGTTGGTTGGGGCGAAGGTCTGGGACCTGTAGCTCGTGGTTCGGGGCGGTCGGTTCAAGGCGTGAACCTTGGCGAGTTGATCAGCGAGGCCGCTAAGTCTGGCCTGCTGCTATCCGGTGGCGGGCACGCCATGGCGGCGGGGCTGAGCATGGACCCGGCGCGGCTGGGGGAGCTGCGGGAGCATCTGGAGGAGAAGGTCTCCGGTGCGGTTGTGGAGCTGGCCGAGGCACGGGTGCTGGAGATTGACGGGGCGTTGGCTCCGGGTGCGGCGGACGGGGCGCTGCTGGATATGATCGAGCGGGTTGGGCCGTTCGGAAGCCAAGCGCCGGAGCCGCTGTTTGCCGTGCCGAATATCCGGGCGGCGGGTGCGCGGCGGGTGGGCGAGAACCATATGGCGTTCGACATGGTGGGCGAGGACGGGTCGCGGGTGCGGGCGATCGCCTTCCGGGTCGCGGATGGGCCGGAGGGAGAGGCGATTCTGCGGGGGGATGCCCTGCATATCGCCGGTCGGCTGAGGCCCGATACATGGCGGGGACCGGGCAAGGTTCAGATCGAAGTGGCGGATATCGCTCTGGCTTAGGCCTCAGGTCTGGGCCATTCTCGGGGGTGAGACGCGACGCCGCGACTCAAGGCATCAGAAACACGTCTTCCCGCTTGCAGCGTTTGGGCGATGCAGCTATATCGCCCCCCTCCGCTGATTGGTCCCTTCGTCTATCGGTTAGGACGTCAGGTTTTCAACCTGAAAAGAGGGGTTCGACTCCCCTAGGGACTGCCAGCGGATTGTAAGGTTGCCGGTTTTTACCGGGCCGTGGCCTGCGCTTTAAAGTTAATCACAAGTGGATAATCGCCCGACGGACTATGTTCGCCGGCCGAAATGTCATGTTACAGTCGCCCCGGTGGGGAGCCTGTCGGGTGATGCAACCGCAACAAAGTCAGATCGAGCCGGAAGCGGATGCCGAACCTTCGATCCGTATCGAAGGTCGCGTGAAGTGGTTTGATCCGGCCAAGGGCTATGGTTTCGTCGTGCCTGATGCTGGCCCTGCCGGCGGCGGGCTGAAGCGCGACGTGCTGCTGCATATCTCCGTGATGCGGAAGTTCGGCCGGGACGCGGCGCCTGAGGGCGCACGCATCGTCTGCCATGTTGCTACGCGCGACCGGGGTTATCAGGTCGACGAAGTTCTCGAGCTTGCGGCCAACGAGGCCGACGTCCTGCCGGACGAGGATGGGCCGACCGAGATCGTGCTGGTGAAATGGTTCAACCGCACCAAGGGCTATGGTTTCGTCCAGCTGGTCGACAACCCGGAAGACATCTTCATTCACATGGTCGTCGTTCGCAAAGCCAACATCGAAGACCTGGTTCCCGGCCAGAAGCTGATCGCCGTGATCGGCAAGGGCCAGAAGGGCCGCCACATTGTGAGCGCGAAGCTGCAAGGCTAGCGCCATTGTAAGCGCCGTTATGGTGCTGGCCCTTGGCTTGAGGGCGCAGGCGGCATAAACCGGCGGCATGAAAAAGCTTCTTGTCACCGCCGCGTTTGTTCTCGCCGCCGCCATGCCGGCCCTCGCGCAGGGAGCGGTGCAGCCGTTGACCATCAAGTCGGGCGACAAGAGCCATACCTTCCAGGTTGAGGCGGCGCACACGCTTCCGGAGATCACGAAAGGTCTGGCTGGCCGCGCCTCGCTGGCCAAGGACCACGGCATGCTGCTCGATTTCCGCAACATCAAGGAACAGTACACGCTCAACATGAAGGGCGTGACGGTCGAGCTCGACATGCTGTTCCTCGACACGGATGGCACGATCCGCGCGATTGCATCGAGCGCGCGTCCGGGTAGCCTTCGTACGATTGCGCCGGGGATCGGTTCGGCAAGCGTGCTGCAGATCGCGGGCGGGCAGGCGAGTGCGCTGGGCCTGAAGCCGGGCGACAAGGTCACCAGCGCGCTGTTGGCCAATGGCGGCTGATACGCCGGCCGACTCTACCTCTGGCGATGCGCCTGATGGCTTCATCCATGTGCTGCGCGCGCCGTTCGTCAATCATGTCGGGCCGTTGCTGCAGCGCGCGGAAAATCCGCCGGGGCGGATGACGCTCGGCCTGCGTGTCGGGACGGTTCACACCAATTCGATGGGCTTCATGCACGGCGGGATGATCGCAACCGTGTGCGATAGCGCGATGGCGCGCGCGACACTCCAGACCTTGCAGCGGCGCACGGTGACGCTGCGCATGAACATGGAATATTTCGATCCCGTGAAGCGGGGCGTGTGGATGGAAGCGCACGGTCGTGTGGTCGATCACGATGCGGACGTGGCGCATACGGAGTGCCTTGTCGTGTGCGATGGCGTGACGTGCGCACGCAGCACGGGCGTGTTCCGGTTGCTGCGAAAGGTTTAGGCGCTGCGCGCCGGGCAATCGGCAATCGAGCGCGGATTTCAAACATCGTGGCGCAGCGGGCGCCGTGTAGGGTGCATCTTGATGCACCTGTGGGCGGTCGCGGTGCATCAAGATGCACCCTACGTCCCGTCGTGGCGCGATTGCTTGTTGGGACCAGCTTTCGCTGTCCGTGATGCGTGGTGTCGTCCCTCCCGAACAGGGAGTTGGGGCGCGCGATGACAGCGCCGTGGGTCGTGCCAGTGCTGATCCGAAGATCAGCGGTTGCGCGTGATCATCACGCGCCCCGGATCGGCCGTTCTTCCCGGTGATGGCGATTGGAGTTGCTTGCGACACACCAAGGGGGTGAACCCCAGGGGCCTTAGCTCCATTGCCAGT
>Ga0116156_10001763_pt1 | contig 20504 bp, 9 predicted proteins | sample AD_UKC045_MetaG_FD_89891 | JGI IMG/M metagenome (GOLD analysis project Ga0116156, IMG submission 89891) | Active sludge microbial communities of municipal wastewater-treating anaerobic digesters from USA - AD_UKC045_MetaG | ecosystem: Engineered > Bioreactor > Anaerobic > Digestate | place: USA... | reverse complement strand
GAATGGACCGTGCGCGGCGCAAACGCCATTGCCGCACTGCGTTGCGTCATCCAGTCAAACCGATTCGAGGAGTTCTGGGAACAACGCACCGCTTGAAAACCCCAAAACCTGACGCAGGCCCTTTTGGTATTCTGGATAACGCAGACCCCTTGTAAAGAGTTGACTTTTATACGGCGCCAACCCCAACAATATGGGGCTGATTATGGAACGGATTCCTTAATAAACCGTATTCAGGAAGTAGGACTATCGCCCGTAAACTGGTTAGAAAGGACACACACCTTGAATCAGATCACAGCCTATACCCCATCACCCAAGCACGGTTTGTTTCCAAATGCGATTATATTCGTCTTTATTTGTTGTTTTGTGTCTGCTTGCGCGTGCGCCGTGGACTGGCCGAAACTACGCCCCGGGAAGGAATACAGGACCGTAAGCACAGACCAACTTGAGATAATTGTACAGCGGAATGGCGAACTCGACATCCGGTCCGTATTGGGGCAGAAACTTATCAATAATGCAACGCCTCTGGTGGAATTTGCCGGAGAGAAAAAAATGCGAAAACTGATCGTGGATCCCCGTTTTGAGGCGAGAATTGAGGTGAATGATCGGCTGGGCAAGGGGCAGGGGCTGTCGTTTTCGAAAAAAAATTTCTACTGGTACGTGCGAACCTATCCCTCGAAGCCGTTTATTACGGTGCAATTAATGTATATCAACCACACACGCAAGCCGGTCCGGGTGGCGAAACTGATTCCGTGGAGTGTTGGCGAAACCAACTGGGGATCGGTGTATGTAGGTCCGGGGGCGGCCCAGACGCAAATTCTAGAGAATGGGCGGTTGTTCAGTACGTTTAACGACTATGCGGAAGTGGTGCGGGAAAAATCTGTGAGTCAGTGGAATCTGACGGCCTATAACGCAGCGCCGGGGCAAATGGTGGTCGCCGGATTTTTAACAAACCGCCGCGCCTATACCCAGATACGGATGGAGCGCACCGGGAAAGCATCGGACTCCACATTCAATTTCTTTCGCGCCGAATGCGTGTATGATCCGCCGGTGACGGTCAATCCGGGGGAAACGCTGGAGTCGGAACTTTTATACCTGGCCCTTGCCGAGGATGATCCGTTCTTTGCCATGAACCGTTTTGGAAAAGCGATGGCGGTGGTCAACGGAATTCGGGATGAACGGCCCTTTGTCCCAAGCGGATGGGATTCTTGGAGCACGCGCTATCACACGGATATTTCCGAACCCGCGCTTATGAAGGAATTGGACGTTGTTGATAAAAATCTTAAGCGGTATGGATGGACGCATTTTGCGATTGATGCGGGATGGGAGAAAGGCCTGGGGGAGTGGGAACCGAACCTGGAGAAATTCCCCCATGGTATGAAATGGATGGCGGATGAAATTCATGCGCGCGGCATGACCGCAGGCATCTGGATTGATCCCTTCACCGTGACAAAGGACAGTCCGCTGGCAACAGAACATCCGGATTGGTTTGTAGCGCCCAATGCGATCGGGAGCATGGTCATGGGATCAAATAAACTCATTTTGGATAGCACCGTGCCCGCAGCCCGCGACTATGTCCGGAAATTGGGCAAGAAGATTGGACAGGAATGGGGATTTGACGCCCTGATGGAAGCGGATTTTGTGTATCATGTGTTGCTTGCGGACCATTTCGCGGATTCCAGCGCAACGAAAATCGATGCGATGCATCTCGCCATGAAAACGCTGCGGGAAGGCTTTGGCGAGGAAAAATTCATCATGACCATGACGCCCCAGCCGGTAAATGCACTGCATGCGGAGGGAATTCGCATCGGAAGAGATTGTCAGCCGGTTTGGCGCAGTGGAAACATGCAGCAGCCGTGGGGGGCGGTGGAAACGTTGACCAGCGCCATCCGCCGCTTCTATATGACCCCGCATCTCTACCTTCCCGATGCCGATTGCGCATTTTTCGGGCATCCTTCGAGCTATGAGCGGTGGAATGTGAAAGACAAGCCTGCGCTCACGTGGGATCAGAGCGTGGCATGGCTCACGGGACAGGCCCTGCTTGGCGGCACGGTGAAAATCGGCGAGCCTTTCAGCGAATTGAATGACAATGAACTGAATGTGCTGAAAAAACTGATGCCCTCGCCGCAACGGCCCGCCACGCCGGTCGATTTGTTTCAGGATGATTCTCCGCGCATCTGGTATCTGCCCTTCAACTCGCCCGCAGGCGAATGGCACATCGTCGGTGTCTTCAATTGGGACGAAAACGCGGTGCGTACGGTAAGCGTATCGTTCAATGCGCTCGGTCTGAAAGAGGATGCTTTTTACACCGTGTATGATTTTTGGAAAGGACAATACTACGGCACCGCCAAAGGACTGTTGACCGTCCAGCCTCCCCAGGGCGGCGTATGTCTTCTGGGATTGCGTCCCTTCGAGGATCACCCCATGCTCATCGCTTCCGACCGGCATTACACCCAGGGCGCCATGGACCACAAAAAACTCGAATGGAATCCCAATACGATGCAACTGTGCGGAACAGTTGACGCCGTTCCGGACAACCAATACACCTTAAGCATCCTGGTCCCGGCCCCGTTCGACTTCAAGAGTGCAACGGTTTCGTCTTGCCCCGTAATCGCCGCCCGCCAAGGAAACGTCCTCACACTTTCTTTCCAAACTAAAGTCGGCGGCCCAACAGAGTGGATCGCACAGTTTTGAAAACGGTTAATTGTGCCGCTCGAAGGTGAGCGCTTTGGCGGCGGAAAAGGTGGTGTGCAGTTGCCGGGCAAGCCATGCAAAATCATGGGCCCGTTTCGATTCGATCCGGAACGTGAGGTGTACGGTGTCTTCCTGGCAGGAACACTGAATGCGCGCGGCGCGAACGCGCAATACCCCCATTTTTTCAATCGCGGTTTGAATGACATCGATATCCGCCTCATTCCGGTCCACACGCATTTCCAGCAGGAAATATCCCCGGGAGGGCATGAATTTTTCAAGACGCCCCAATTCGATCACCACAAGGAGCGCAAACAGGGTGGCGAGCACGGAAATGGTGAAATAGCCCAGGCCGATGGCGACGCCCAGCGTGGCCACGAACCATAGCATGGCGGCGGTGGTGAGACCATGTTGTTCCCGCCCATAGTGGAGGATGGCGCCCGCGCCAAGAAATCCCACGCCGGTAATAATCCCCGCCGCAATCCGCCCCCGGTCCAGCCAGACCTGCGCATGGTTTGTCATCCATTCGAGCGCAAGATAGTTCGAGACAAGCATCAACAACGTAGACCCCAGACACACCAGAATATGGGTGCGCAGCCCTGCCGCCTCGCCCCGCCGCTGACGTTCATACCCCACCGCGCCCGAAAGCACCAGCGCCACGGCAAACTTGACGAACGCATCGAGACCTGCATGTTCGGCCATGGCGGCCGTGAGGGTGCCACCCCCCGAACGGATGAATTCCACTATTGCACCGCTGAGCTGCCACATGCCCACACACTAGCGTGCCGTTTAAAGAGGAATCAAATTCTCCTTTAAAGTGGTCTGATGTTGAAATGCGATTGCCTTTGGGCTGATGATTGGGAGAAACAACGTATGAGCATTGCCACGTACAGAATGGTCCTGCTGATAGTCATAATGGCTGCAGCATCGGCGAATGGGGATATAACCCTGGAAAATACGTTTCGTCAGGTAGACAAAACAACAGCCTGGAAACCTGCCGAGACGGTGAAGATCGGCTTTCGCACGTTTCATCCCCAAGGCCTGACCGCAGTAGGGGACCGCTTCTTTCTCTCTTCCGTTGAGGTTGTCGACCGTGCCGCCGGTCAGGGGATAGGGCATCTGTTTGAAATGGACCGGGAAGGGAATCTGCTGCGTGAAATAACCCTGGGCGAGGGGGAGATGTATCATCCGGGTGGCATCGATTACGACGGCACAAAAATCTGGGTCTCCGTAGCCGCCTATCGTCCCGACAGCCTCTCCATCGTGTATACCGTCGATCCGGATACCCTGCAACGCCGGGAAGTATTCCGCTTTCACGACCACCTTGGAGCAGTATCCCACTTTCCGGACAAGAATCTGCTCGTTGCCGTGAGTTGGGGGTCGCGCCGTTTCTACAGATGGGAAACCGCGCTGCAGGAGGGAAAATGGACGGCGCCCAACCCGGAACATCCGGTTATGAAACCGAACGGCAACCACTATATCGATTACCAGGACATGCAACGGATTCCCGGAACGCTTTATCTCTTGTGCAGCGGGTTCCAAACCTACAGTCAGCAGGGAGACCGGTTTCCCTCTCTACGTCTTGGAGGGATAGACCTCGTGCATGTGGAGGAACTTTGTGCGCAACATCAAGTACCCGTGCCGGTACGGCCACCCGCCATGCCCGTCTGGACGCAGAATCCATTCTACGTTGAATCCATGAACAATGGAGTGCGGTTCTTTTTCATTCCCGAAGACAACACATCAACCCTGCATGTATTCGAGGTTGAAACGGTGAAATAACAATGGTGCGGGCAGGCGGTAATAAGCCATCAGGTTGGGTTGCTCCGCAGGCGTGGGAGAAGTGAAGCGCAGGATGGGCGTATTGTCTTGACATTTTTCCTTTGAAATGATATTATCTTTTTCAGAAAGATAAATTAGGATATATATGGCTTTACAAGAAGGACAAATAAGGACGGTCATCCGGCAAAAGATTGTGGATGCATTGGCCGCGCCCATTCCGGCGTACACGCGCAGGGACGTGCATGTGCCAAGCATCAAGGGCAAAGCGCGGGTAGTGATCGGGATGCGCCGCAGCGGCAAAACCACGTTTCTGTGGCAATGTCTGGCGGAGCGTTTTGCCGCAGGTATGCCTCGTGAGGCCTTGCTCTATTTCAGCTTTGAGGACGAACGCCTCGCGGAGGTAAAGACGGCCGATCTGCAGTGGATTGTCGAGGAGTACTTCACGCTTTATCCGGAACGGCGTGACCGAAAGCCAGTTACATTGTTTCTAGACGAAATCCAAGCCGCGCCCGGCTGGGAGAAATTCGCCCGGCGCCTCATGGATACGGAACAGATCGAGTTGTTTCTTTCAGGATCGTCAGCCCGTTTGCTGAGCCGGGAAGTGGCGACCAGTATGCGTGGCAGAGGGATCGAAGTACTTGTTCATCCCTTCAGTTTCCTGGAATTCCTACGGCATCGTGGCGCGGAACCGAAAACGTCCTGGAAAAGATTGGCTAAAGCCGGCCGTTCTGCCATTGAGAAACATTTCCGCGATTATCTTGAGGAAGGGGGCTTTCCAGAAGCCCAGGGATTGCCTCTGCGAGATCGAACCACGCTGCTGCGCACGTATGTGGACATTGCTACGCTTCGCGATGTTATCGAACGGCATGGCGTCACCAACCCGGCTGCACTGCGTTGGATGCAACGTCACCTCCTGGGCAATCCTGCATCCTTTTTCAGCGTCCAGAAGTTTTATGCCGCGCTGAAGTCTCAAGGCATGCCGATAGGCAAAAACACGCTGCACGAATACCTGGCGTATCTGGAAGATGCGTTCCTGGTCCGGACGGTTTCATTGCACACGGCTTCGGAACGCCAGCGGATGGTGAATCCCCGGAAAGCCTATCCCGTGGATCCGGCCCTCATCCCGCTGTATGAACGTACGGGACGCCTAAACCTTGGAAGCGCACTCGAAACCACCGTCCTGCTTGAACTGGAACGGCGCGGGCATGAAACCGATTACCTGCGCACTGCTCAAGGGTATGAAGTGGACTTCTTTACGGCCGGACCGCAGGGGGAACGCTATCTAATCCAGGTAAGCGCGGAGCTTGATAATCCGGGCACGTGGGAGCGCGAAGTGCGCGCACTGCTCGCTGCAAGCGCTGAACATCCAGAAGCCATTCCCCTTCTGCTTACATTTGATGCAGTGCCGCCACGCGAACCACTGCCGCCGGAGATCCGATGGTTGCCGGTGAGTGCTTGGTTGCTGGGAGAGGAAACGGCCCGATAAGGGTTGTATCCCAACTGGAATGGTTCTATGCGGACCACGGTGTCGACCCCCACCTGCTCTTGATGAAAAATGGCGTGCTTGTGATGAGCTTTGGCCGGCCCAACGTTGATTTGCTTTTCTCCATCGGCGGCGCTGGGCCAGCCGTTTTATTGCGGACGGGTGATTCCGGAATAAATGATCCGGATCCTTTGCGCTTCGAGCCTCATTCGGTCCAAAACGCGTAGAGATCGCCATTCAATACGTGGAAGCGGATTCTGATGGCTTTGCCTTTCAGATTTCCGATACGCGCGTCTCCGCCCCAGTGAAGGGGAAGACGGATGCCGTCTTCCTTCACCGCAATGCTGTTATCCAGTGAAAATGGCTCCACAATAGCCCCGTGCTCGTCAATAATCTCAACGCAGATGCGGCCATCCGCCGCATTGGCGTTGATAAAAAGCGTTTCGCCTTCAAGGCTTAGGGGCTTGGTGGTCAGTACGCCGCCTTCCTGTCCCCGTGCATCCAACGAGACAAAGCCGTCGAGCCGCAATGTGGTTGCACAGAGGGAGCCGTTGGTATCCGGCGACTGCTGCTGGTGAAGAATGCTTCGTCCCGCATAGAAAAACCACAACGCGTTTCCCATTCGAATCGGATCGCCGGCTTCATCAAGGTTGCCGTAGTCGTAGCTTCCCGGCTCTGCCGAATTAGCGAGAAAAGCGGTTCGATACGGTCTTTCCCAGGATTGGCTGTTACGGCTGACGGCCAACTGGATGTCGCAGCGGTCCGTGGCAACGTGATACACCTTTAAGAGGCCGAGGTACAGGCCTTCGTACCGGAAGATTCGCATTGCATAGAGTTCGTCCTGCGGCGCGTCGTTCTCGTCCGCGTACAACATGGGATACGTGTCGCTCCAGTTCAGGTAATCGCGGCTTTCCGCATAACCGCGGGCGCGTTTTCCATCTTTGAAGATCTTGCATGAGGCTATCCATTTCCCCCCGATGGGCTCCCAGTGTACCGTGGAGGCATCATAGGCCTGTTCAATGGCGGGCGCATCCGCCATCGTCCAGTAGATTCCATCCGGCGAGAACAGCGGCGTGAACCCATTCACGCGCGTCATGCCCTTGTACCGTCGGGAGGGATCCGGATCGCGTGGATCGAAATTCGGTTTCACACCCCGGCCCTGCCATACGATATTGTTTTCCCGCGACCCCTCGAAATCGAAAAGACCGAGGTTGAGCCGCTCCCATTTCAGGCCGTCCGGCGAATCCGCAACACACGTGAAGGTCAGCTTGTTTTCAGATTTGCGATAGCATCCATACCAAACGCGCAGCTTGCCTTCCGTACCCTCAGGGAGAACATCGAACGGAACGAAGAACCTTCCGTTTTTCTCCCAAGGCTCCTTCGGGATCAATATCGGATTCTCCGGGCGCTTAGTGGGCGTGTGGAAGGTCCGCTGAAGCCCTTCCATCGTCTCCACCGCAATATCGTCCAAAAAGAGCTGTTTTTCCTTTCCCACCGGCAATGGATATGTAATCACAGGGATATTGTTGCGCATGTCCGGCGTTATCTCAGGCGAGGCCGGCGCCCCGCCGTGTTCCAGCACCCGCCCGATCCGGATGTCGTCCCAATAGCCAGAGCCAACACACTGTTCCTTTGATAGATCCCCGAACTCGGCGCGTCCAATGGTGTTTCCGGGGTTCAAGTCCTCGTAACACCCGATCCAACGTTCATGATCCGGAGGACCTATCCACAGATCCACCGTTTTCTGTTCCCGGTTCCTTGCGAGGAGGAATCGGTTCCATTCCGATTGCCAGAGGTCTTTCACCACATTTTCGATCCGTGCAGACGATTCTTTCCCACCTGCCTCAATGTCGAGTGAGTACGTGCCATCGGCCGCGCTGCCGTTGGCGTAGAGCGTCACCCCGGCACGGCCCGATCGATATCCCAAGCCTGACCATACGACAAAATCATGCAAGTCGGCCCCATTTTCGAGCGCCGGACGAAAGACAAATTCAACGGCCTCGTCAGATACCTCGGATGCGTCAAACCGCCGCTGCAGAACAATCCGGCCCCGTTGCTCGGGCTGATCCGTGAGTACATGCGCACAGCGCCGTCCGGCATAGGCGCGCACTGGGTCGTTTTCGATCTCAGTTTTATTCTGCTTGATGTTTGTGAACGGATCGCCGAGCCAGCGCACGCCGGCATCGAGGACACCCACCAGGCCGTCCACGTATCCTTCAAAATCAACATGCAATACACGCGCATCTGAACGCGGCGGGGTGGACGGATGGGATGCCGGTGTTGTCTCATACAACCAGGCAAATCGGCGATCATTGATTAGAACCTCCACTGCGCCGTCTCCGTCAAAATCCGCGACACGGGCATAGTAGCCATACCCGTAGTCATCCGGACGGCCTGGCGCCTCGCCCCAATCCTGCGCTATGTTCGGCGTATGGGGAAACTCGAGACAGCGTTCCCCGCGCCCATTGATGACATACGGCCAGCCGCCATCGGTGAAGATCAGCAGATCCGTGCCTTCCGGCCCCATGCCCTCAAGCACCGTGGTCGGATTGAACACGTGAAAACCCTGCCGCCGGCAAGGCGCGGCCGCACCAAGCGGAAAATTCTTGGGCGGCATTATGGTCCAGAGTTCTGTTCCCTGAGGGTCGAACAACTGCAGTTCGGCCCGCTTGTTGTGAATGAAGACCTGCGTTCCCTCCAAATCCGGGTGAAAGTGACCGATTTGGCAGTGCTGAGGATGCGTCAGTGTGCGTTTCCATACGAGATGCCCGTCCGTTGCATCAAGAACATACGCGGTGTCACTTGCCGCTACGATGACGTATCGTTTCCCTCCGAGGTCACCTACGACGATATCGTCGGCGTGCATTTCGCCGGCGTCCCACAGGTTTTCCTCCACCGGTTGAAACCGCCATACCGTCTCCAACGTATGGTCGACAAGATTAAACCCGATAATGTACTCGTCGAACCCGTCGCCATCCATATCGGAAACAAGGGGCGTATGACCCGCGCCCAGGTAGTCGGATGTCTTAAGCAGGTTTAAGTCGCTCGTGTAAAACCAGGCCGGGTTGGCGTATTCGTGAGGTGGGTAGGAGCGTTCCGCATTCTTCACGAGAATGATCCAATTCATTGCCGCGGGGCCGCTGCGGCCGATACGCACGATCTGCGGATTGTCCGCGGGCGCTTTGACGGCTTTCTCCACCTCGCCGCTTTTGCCGTCGATGATAATGATTTCGTCGCGCCGGACACAGACAATTTCCACAGCGCCGTCCCCGTCTATGTCCGCCATATCCAAGGCGCGTTCCGCCGAGTGAGACACGAAGGGCTGATTGCCGCCCCATGGTTCTCCCACCCGCCAGCGCACCTTGCCCGATGCATCCGTGGCCGTAAGACAGAAATGATTGCGTTCCTCCTCACTGAAACGGCCCGTATACGGGGGCGTATCAAACACCTTCGAATAGAACATGCCCGGACTTTGCAGCCAGACCACGTCGGCGTGTCCGTCATTGTCGAGGTCGCAGGGAAAGGGAATTCCCCCAAAACCATCGAGCGAGTATTCTCCCGCCAGCCGAAACGACTCGATGGACGCCGCCTGTGACTCCGCCGTGATCGCCATCGCCGCCGCTATAAAGGATGTTATCAGTCTGATCATGTCTATCTCCTGCGAATCGGCCTATGGTATGCTGAGTCTTATGGTAACAAAAGTGCTGCAAAGAAGGAATGAACGCACCAGGGAAACCCAGGGAAAGCGAATGATCATGACGCATCGCGCCATGGATATTGCCTGTTGCCTCGTTGTGCTCACCACCTTGTGGAGCGGAGCTCCGGCCATGGCGCAGACGCCGCCGATTGCCATTTCCGATCATCCCCAGTTGTTTTTGGACGACTATCTTGTCCAATCCATGACCCACCTGCGGCGTACGATGGAGCAACCGGCGAAAGACCCGGCCAATCCGGTCATCGTGCAGGATCAGCCATGGGAAGCCCGTGTCATCGAGATCTATGGAACCGTGCTGTATGAACCGGACCGAAACCTTTTCCGGTGCTGGTATCTCGGCAGCGAGCAAAAAGACGGCATTCCCGACAATCCGCAGCATCCGAGGACGGCGGAATACTTCACGTGCTACGCCGAATCGCCCGACGGCCTTCGCTGGACCAAGCCCTCGGTGGGAACGAAGCCGTTTGGGACCCATTCACAGCACAATATTGTCATTGAAGGCACCCACGGCTTCTGTGTGTTGCCGGAACCAGCAGACCCCGATCCGAATCGCCGCTACAAAGGGGTTGGCGGCGCCCTGTTCGGAGTCTCGCCTGACGGCGTCCATTGGGAAACGCGTGACTGGCGCCCGGCAGTCGGTAAAAATGACACCGGTTCGTGCGTTGTCCGCTGGAAAGACGAGTATCTGGCGTATGTCCGCGCGCAAATAGCCGACCCGGAATGGCCCGGCGTTATGCGCGGCGTCGGGCTTTCGGTCAGCCGGGATTTCGATACCTGGACGAAAAAGGAAACGATTTTCGCAACGGACAAAGAGGACGGCTATCCCTGGGTGCAACCCTACGGAATCTCCGTGACCGCTTATGGCGATGTACTTATCGGCATCCTGTGGCTGCTTCACCTCGACCAGACCCCCAGGAACAACAGTCTCGGCGATCAAGATACACAACTTGTCGTGAGCCGCGACGGCCGCACGTGGCAGCGCGTGGCGGACCGGCAAGTATTCCTGAAAGCCACGCCTGGCGCATGGGACGGCGCGCGCGTCTTTCCGGGGACCACCATGTTTGTCAAGGACGACTCTGTTTACCTTTATTACACGGGCGCGGCCTCTCGTCACGGAGAAGGATTCGGGAAAATGGCCATTGGCCTGGCTACCCTGCCCGCCGGCCGTTTTGTTGCCCTCCAAGCGGAAAAGGCCGATATACCGGGCATACTCCAAACCCTCCCGCTTACCTTCGAGGGAACCGATTTGATTGTAAACGCCGATGTCGCCGACGGAGACCTGCGGGTGGAATTGCTGGAGGCGAATGGAAGCGTTCTCGCCGGATTTAGCCGTGAACAATGCCGGCTTCTTCCGGTAGATCCGCTGCGGTATCGCGTCGTATGGCAAACAGACAAAACGTTTATGAGTATTGGCGATGCTGAGAAAGGCCGGCCACTATCGCTTCGCTTCATTTTACACCGAGGCAAGCTCTTCGCATTTCAGGTCAGGTCTCCCGAATCTAGCAAGTAAAAATCGCACGAAAGCCGAATTTCTCCGGCCTGGCGCTCCCTCCTGCGGCGGGCACGCCTCGCAATGAAAAACATACAAGACGAATGATGAGATATCAGGGCTAAGCTGCCTGCGGTGCAAATCCGTCTTCCGTGCCTTCCTCCACATGATAGGCACTGCCCGCCGAATTGAAGAATTGAATGATGCGCAGCAGTTCCGACAGATTGATGCGCCAATCCTGCGGAACATAATCGCTGTCATGCGGCGCGCATCCCTGATCCCCCGCTCCGGGCGCAAATCCATCTTCCGTGCCTTCCTCGCAATGAAACGCATCTGAATTAAAAAATTGGATCACCCGCAGCAGTTCGCTCAATGAAATGGTCCAGCTTTGACTGCTGTCCGCTGAATGAAATCCCGAGGCCGGCCGTTCATGTACCGTCAACGCGGCCCCGTCCGAATCCACGATCACCACTCCGTCGGACACGCTGCACGAATAATCCCCTTCATCGCTGTATAGTGCGGTAAGGAGGTTTAACTGCGGCAGATTCGGTGCATCGAGCGGCACATCGTCTTTCTTCCAGGTATAACTTAATGAACCATATCCGCCGGAGGCAGTAATGCTAAACATAACAGGATCATTTTCATACACGGCGGCATCTTGAGGTTGAATGGATATCGCCAGGGGATGATCCATGAGTCCGTCGCCGTCCGAATCCGGATCCAAGAAATTTGGAATAGTATCCAGGTCTCGATCACCGGCGCCTTCGTACATATCGAGCAACTGATCCCCATCGGAATCGTCGTCCAGATAATTTGGAAGACTGTCCAAATCCGGGTTGTCCGTTCCCTCTGTTTCGTCAGGAATGCCGTCATCATCCGAATCGATATCCAGATAATCCGGCGTAGTATCACCATCCGAATCAATATTTGTTTCTATCACGTCGTCTATGCCGTCGCCATCACTGTCACTATCCAGGAAATTCGGGAAGCTGTCCCCATCGGGATTTCCCGCGCCTTCCACGCCATCATCAATCCCATCCCCGTCGCTGTCGGAGTCCAGAAAATTGGGAAAACTATCGATATCGGGATCCCCTGTCTGCTCGATACTGTCATCGATGCCATCCCCGTCCGAATCAAGATCCAGGTAGTTTGGCACACTATCGCCATCGGGATTTCCCGTACCCTCAACCACGTCATTAATGCCGTCACCGTCCGAATCGGTATCCAGGTAATTGGGCGCGGCATCACCGTCAGGATTTTCCGTGCCTTCAATGACATCATCAATTCCATCCCCATCTGAGTCCGGATCCAAATAATTCGGGACATCGTCGTTGTCTGGATCGCCGTTTCCTTCCTCTCTGTCCTCGATGCCATCGCCATCTGAATCCGGGTCCAGAAAATTCGGAAGGCTGTCGCCATCCGGATTCTCCACCCCCTCTTCAGCATCGCTGATGCCGTCATCATCTGAATCGTCGTCCAGGTAATTCCCTACACTATCACCATCGGCGTCTTCCGCTCCCTCAAGGATATCCAAAATGCCATCCCCGTCCGAATCGTCATCCAGATAATTCGGCGTACTGTCGGCATCGGGATCCTGAATTCCTTCGATCTTGTCGTCAATCCCATCCCCATCCGAATCGTCATCCTTGTAATTCGGAAGGCCATCCTTGTCCGGATCCGCGGTTCCTTCCACAATGTCATCGATGCCATCGCCGTCCGTATCGGGATCAAGATAATTAGGGATGCTGTCGCCGTCCAAATCATCCGTGCCTTCCGCGGCATCCCCAATTCCGTCCCCGTCCGAATCCAAATCCACATCCAGATAATTGGGGATTGTGTCCCCATCATCATCGCCCGTACCCTCCACGGCATCCGGTACCCCGTCGCCATCCGAATCTTCGTCCAGGAAATTAGGGTATGCATCGCCATCGGGATTGCCCGCGCCTTCCGTAACATCGTCGATGCCATCCCCATCCGAATCCGGGTCAAGATAATTGGGGAGGCCGTCACTATCGGGATTGCCCGTTCCTTCAATCTCGTCAGGGATATCGTCATCATCTGAATCGGTATCCAAATAATTCGGCGTGCTGTCACCATCGGTGTCAGTGACCCCTTCCACCGCATCGTTTATCCCATCGCCATCCGAATCCAGATCCAGGTAATTCGGCAAGGCGTCGCCATCCGGATTTCCGGTTCCTTCCACGGAATCATTTATTCCGTCGCCATCCGAATCCAAATCCAGGTAATTCGGCAAGGCGTCGCCATCCGGATTCCCGGTTCCTTCCACGGAATCATTTATTCCGTCGCCATCCGAATCCAAATCCAGGTAATTCGGCAGCGCGTCGCCATCCGGATTCCCGGTTCCTTCCACGGAATCATTTATTCCGTCGCCATCCGAATCCAAATCCAGGTAATTCGGCAAGGCGTCGCTATCCGGATTCCCGGTTCCTTCCACGGAATCATTTATCCCATCCCCATCCGAATCTGAATCAAGGAAATTCGGCAGTTCATCGCCATCCGGATTCCCCGATCCCTCTATCGCATCGGATAGTCCGTCATTGTCCGAATCTGGATCAAGATAATTCGGAATTCCATCACCATCACCATGTCCGGCGCCTTCTATCAGATCAGATATTCCATCGCCATCCGAATCCGGGTCCAGGTAGTTTGGCAGGCTGTCACCATCCGAATTTACAACGCCTTCCACTTTGTCGGAGATTCCGTCACCATCCGAATCATCATCCTTATAGTTTGGGATACTGTCACCGTCTGGATCGCCAGTCCCTTCCACGGCATCCGGAATATCGTCATCATCCGAGTCCAGATCTAAATAATTCGGAGTTCCATCTCCATCAAGGTCGTCCGTTCCCTCCGCCGCATCACCGATCCCATCCCCATCGGCATCCGCGTCCACATCCAGGAAATTGGGAATCCCATCGCCATCTGAATCGCCGGTTCCTTCGACGATATCATCAATGCCATCCCCATCCGAATCCGGATCGAGGAAATTCGGGACGCCGTCTCCGTCCAGATCGCCCCCGCCTTCCACATCGTCCGGGATTCCATCCAAATCCGAACTGCTGTCCAGGTAATTCGGAATACTGTCTCCATCCGGATCTCCGGTGCCTTCCTCGATATCATCGATGCCGTCGCCATCTGAATCCGTGTCCAGATAATTCGGCGTGCTGTCAAGGTCCGTATCGATAACGCCTTCTACATGATCGGAAATCCCATCCCCGTCCGAATCATCATCTAAAAAGTTTGGCAGTTCATCCCCGTCCGGATTGCCCGCGCCTTCTACTGAGTCGTTGATGTCATCATCATCCGAATCCAGATCCAGAAAATTGCGCGTACCGTCCCCATCCTGATCTCCGCTTCCTTCTGTTGCGTCAGGAATACCGTCTCCATCCGCGTCTAGATCCAGAAAATTAGCGTACCCGTCGCCATCGGGGTTGCCCGCACCCTCAATACTATCCGGAATCCCGTCTCCATCCGAATCCAGATCCAGGAAGTTCGGCGTGCTGTCCGTGTCGCGGTCGCCAGCGCCTTCAACACTATCCGGCAAACCGTCCCCATCCGAGTCCGTATCCAAATAATTCGGCAGGCTGTCCAGATCCGGATTGCCGGTGCCTTCCGTGGCGTCGAGGATGCCATCGCCATCCGAATCCGTATCCAGATAATTGGGACTGCTGTCACCATCCGGATTGCCGGTGCCTTCCGTGGCGTCGGGGATACCGTCGCCGTCTGAGTCAAGATCGAGATAATTGGCCGTACTATCCCCATCGGGATTGCCGGTGCCTTCTGTGGCGTCGGGGATGCCATCGCCGTCTGAGTCAAGATCGAGATAATTGGGGCTGCTATCTCCATCCGGATTCCCCGTGCCTTCTGTGGCGTCGGGGATACCGTCGCCGTCTGAGTCAAGATCGAGATAATTGGCCGTACTATCCCCATCGGGATTGCCGGTGCCTTCCGTGGCGTCGGGGATGCCATCGCCGTCTGAGTCAAGATCCAGATAATTGGGGCTGCTATCTCCATCGGGATTGCCGGCGCCTTCCGTGGCGTCGGGGATGCCATCGCCATCTGAGTCAAGATCCAGATAATTGGGGCTGCTATCCCCATCGGGATTGCCGGTGCCTTCTGTGGCGTCGGGGATGCCATCGCCATCTGAGTCAAGATCGAGATAATTGGCCGTACTGTCCCCATCGGGATTGCCGGTGCCTTCCGTGGCGTCGGGGATGCCATCGCCGTCTGAGTCAAGATCGAGATAATTGGCCGTACTATCGCCATCCGGATTGCCCGTGCCTTCTGTGGCATCGGGGATGCCGTCGCCATCCGAGTCGGGATCTACATAATTTGGCAACCCATCCCCATCGGGGTTGCCGGTGCCTTCCGTGGCATCGGGGATGCCGTCGCCATCCGAATCCGTGTCTAGAAAATTGGGAATGCCGTCTGCATCGGATTGGACCGTTCCTTCCACGCTGTCGGGTATTCCATCACCATCCGAATCCGGATCGAGATAATTGGGCAATCCATCACCATCCGGATTACCCGTGCCTTCTATGGCGTCTGGGATGCCATCGTTATCATTATCAGGATCGCGGAAATTGGGGATGCTGTCGCTATCGATATCCCCGGTGCCTTCCGTACCGTCCAGAATGCCGTTATTGTTACTGTCGGTATCCAGAAAATTGGGCTGGCTGTCACCGTCTGGGTCTCCGGTTCCCTCTGTAGCATCCGGCAGGCCATCTCCATCGCTGTCGGTATCCACAAAATTTGGCTTGCTATCGCTATCCGGGTCTCCGGTTCCCTCTGTACCATCCGGCAGACCATCTCCATCGCTGTCAGTATCCAGAAAATTCGGGAACCCGTCGTTATCCGCATCTTCATGGCTGCGGTATTCCTGAGAATCGAGGAGACCGTCGCCATCGGAGTCCGGGTCGCGGTAATTCGGCAAACCATCCCCATCCGGATCCGCAACCCCTTCCTTCCAATCCAGAATTCCATCCCCATCCGTGTCGGCCCCTGCCGTCACTACGTACAACTCAAAATTATCCACATAAAGCTGGTCCGAGGTCTCGGCGAACGATACGATCCCCAGCCAGCTTAAGCGGTCAAACCCGGAGTCAGCACACGGCTGGTTCAGATACTCATGCCAGCCTTGAGATGCAGTCCACAACCGCAAATCGAAGGTATTGTCTGCATCATGTCCCAGCGGGCAAACCACTTCCAGTTGAAACCATTCATTCCGGGGGAGTTGCTCCAAGAGCACACTGTTGGAAAAGAGGCCCCACTCAAGGACGGCAAGCGTCGGCCCTACCAGGTATCCCGCGCTTCCGCCATCCCGCCATTCAATCAGAAACTGCGCCGCAGAGCTTACCCGCAGCCACAACCGCATCACTGCCAGCCCGTACCGGAAATCCGGCTCCATATAGGCGACAGGCATCCACGAATAGTCCAACCCGGCGGCATCCACAATATTCATGCTCTGTCCGCCAATGGCCTGTGTTTCCGACACAAATACCCCCGCTACCAGCGAATCTTCATCGTTCAGGACACCCCATCCCTCCGGCGCACTGCCCGCTTCATCCAACTCAAAATCATACGGATACTGCACGTCTTCCGGGGCGGGCGGCAACGGTGTTTCCTCACGCGATATACTGTCCGGCCCGTTCACCCAGGCTGGGTCTCCGTATAATCCCACACCGCTGATATCGACGGGCGCAAACCCCAACTGGGTGATCGCGGGCGAAGATCCGGACAAGGTAAAGTCATAGTGCTCCGCATCCGTGAAGAGCGGATCGCTCACTATGCTGTGGGGGTCTTGCCCGGTGCTTTGCCACTGTGCAAACGTCCCCGGAGGAAACATGAATTCATACCCGGAGATGTCCCAATAGCAATTGTAATCAAACAGGAATTTGTAATCGGTCCAGGCCCCCGCGAACAGATGACTGTTATTCAACAACACAATGTTCTTATTAAAATTGATCGTGTAATAGGCTTCGGGCTCCGTTTGCGTCCGTTGGATCTGATCCAGCACCCCCCATGCAAAAATATTGTTCTGAATCGTGTTTGTGCGCCCGTAATTGATGTGGATCCCGCCGCTGTCCGTGCTGTGCACCACGTTATTCTGCACCGTGATGTTCGAGGCCCCTTCATCCAGATAAATGCCCCAGCCGCCGTAGCCCCGCGCATACATCCGCACATCATGCACAAGATTGTTGTTCACAACCGTGTTGGGCGCAGGTCCTGCGAGATAAATCCCGCCCATGTCGCTGAGAATGCCCTGGCCAATATGATGCACGTGATTGTCTTCGATCATATTATCATGACACGTGCTCTCTCCATACCCCACCAGCCAGCCCGCCGAGATACCGCAATATCCCAAATCAGAAACTTCATTGTGAGTGATGTTGTTGTACGACGACATCCCGATCCGGATGCCCACCGCCGACGGAAACAGCTTCCCGCCATCGTGCACCCAATTGTTATCCACCGTGTTCAACGTTGTGTTGAGATAATCGCGATTAACCTCAAGACCGCCTCCGCCCAAATCAACCGCCTCATTGCCCCGCAGTTCATTCGACACACAGGCGTTGCGTAACAACACCGAATACGCGCTGAGATGAGAAAATATGCACTCTTCAAACCTGCTGTACGATAACCCGGCCGCCTGAATGGCCGCGGGCAGAAAATGCGATACGCTGTATTGGGTCAACCCATACGTGGTGCTTCGGGGAACGTTTGGACCAAAAACGTAATTGCTGTGGCTGAATTCCAACCCTTCAAACCGCAAATAGGATATGGGCGTCACCTCATTGCCGCTAAAACGCACCAGCGTTTCCAGCTTCGGCGCATAAATCGCCGTGCCGCCCATCGTTTCACCTGCCTCCGGGTAGTAATACAACGTTCCCGTGCCGCGATCCAGCCACCACTCACCGGGCGTATCCAGCGCCTCCCACGCATGCCACACGCAATACCGCTGGCCCGATCCCCAGAGTTCAAACTCATTGTGGTCCGATTCAGGCGTGCCGGGATCAATATCCTCGAACGTAACGATATGATTAACCGTATCCAAACCCGCAATGCGATGATACGACTCATCCCACGCATGCATCACCATCACCAGCACATCCTCCGGATTCTCATAGCTCTGCAAATCACCCGCCGTATAGTAAAAACATTCCGGGGCCTCCTCGACCGTCCCCGCCGTATTGAAAAAACCATCTTCATCCGGATCCCGGGAATCTCCCGTCAAATTCGGATCCCGCGCGGGCATCCGCAATTCCCCCCCCACGAACAATACACTGAACCACCACGTACCCCCCTGCACCTCCGGCAACACCACTTTCCACAACGAGCCCTCCTGCTGCCAGCCGCTGAGAAGCTTCCCTCCACTGAAGACAGGATGCTCCCCCGAATAGGCCCTATAGGTTATGGTCTTGTCCGATGCTCCCGTGTCTTGGGCCTCAAAGGTCACCGTATCGCTCAGCACATAAGTCCCCCCTCGGATTTCCACCACCACCGGACCCGGCAACTGTCCGCTATGTGCGGTTTTTAACGCCCGAATTCCATTCCGCGCCCCCACAAGCGTGGCGAACGGTCCATCCGTCAAGGAGACATTCGGCGCAGACAACAGCCCCGACCACGCATCATTCCCGTTCGTAGCCACATAATACGTGGTGGTTTGGGCCTCCGCCAACCCGGCGGCCTCTAAAAGAAAGAGTGCCAGCAGCAAGCCATGAAACGGATGAAAGTATAATCGTCTGGCCACTAAATGCGTTTACCTTGAAAAATTCAAGACATCCATTCACATGTACACGAACATGGAATGCAATATCCTCTTTCTTCTTAATTATCGCATATTATCCCCCATATGGCCAAAGAAATAGGTGAAACTCACTTGCCTTCAAAGACTTATGAGCCACTGGCACAAAGATATGAGTTGCCGCTCATTTGTGAGATTTGCAGCATTATCCAACGCGCCTGCCTCTAATTGTCCCCAAATCTCTTCTGACATCTTATTGGCAATCGCGGCGCCTATATAGAAGGTGCAGGGCGAAAGTTGATTCCCCGCAAAAGCGGCTTTAATCCGGCTCATGGCAGAACGCGCAGTTTTCCAGTGTTCGTCGGCGCCCGCAGGATCAATGCCCCCTTTTAGCTCGGCCAGCGCGATATATAATTCTGGATTGCTCCATGCCTTATTCACCTGTTCGAAAGAACAATTTAATAAACAAAGGTCGATATTACTCCGTACAATGGGCGCCTTTATGTTGAACATCAATGTGCGGTGTCCCCGTTTGGACTTCCAGCTTAAACCTCGTGCGTCGATTTCAATATCCGCATTCTTTTTATCACAGACTGCAACCCAAACGCCGCTGGCCATCTGCAGGCAATGACAAGATATGCGTGATAATGCCAATGCTGAGAGTACCGCGCGTAGTAGCCTGCGCTGAGCCATAGCGCCGCCAACGTTCCTCATAGAGCCTCCAAGCGCATCGCCTTTGGTCAACAAAAACCGAAATACGAGTTCTTCTACATAGTTTTTACCGGAAGGCTCCAGGAATTTTGTAATTAATTCCTGAATCGCGTTTTCCTTATCTTCTTTCACCATGTGACGGGATGCTTTATCGGATATGCCAGCGGCTGCGAGTAAAGCAGGCAGGATGTTTTCAAGCTTCAGCAACTCGGCCGGATGTTTGGTTCGTGAAGCAAGTTGCTTTAACGTTCTGGCTTGTTCCACATAAGGTGTAGCCCGCCGGTTCCGTTCAAGGGCCAATGCAACAAAGCCGGCACGCACTTGCTCATACGTAGTGACCAAATCCTGACCCGATTTCAGATGATTCTTATAGGGCTTGGCTTTGGACATCAGGCTTTCCTCCAGACATATACACATTTCCTAAGCGGTTCACGTCCATGCCTGCCCATCTGTTGACTGCTGTTGCCTTTGCCTTGCGGCAAAGTTAATATCTTTTCAACCGTAAATCCTAGTTTTTCCGCAATGTCGGATAAGATAAGATCTACCGATATGCTCGCACCCGCATACCGTACATTGTCGTTTACCATGAACAACATGCCATTCGGCTTTAACACTCGCAAAGATTCCTGAATAACACACGCCATTTCATAAAAGTAGCCACGAACCATTCGCGGGATGCCATTATTATTCAACAAGCCAAAATCCTTTTGCGATTCAAGATAGGATAAAACGGCTTGCAGCAGTTTCTGCTTATCCGCCGCATCAATGGCAGTAGACCAGGCAGGATTAATCTCAAATAGATTCTTGGCTCGATTCTCCACCGTACAGCTCAACATTTGCTGCCTTAGAGCAATCAACTCCTTTTCACTGG
>Ga0116156_10001758_pt1 | contig 20541 bp, 20 predicted proteins | sample AD_UKC045_MetaG_FD_89891 | JGI IMG/M metagenome (GOLD analysis project Ga0116156, IMG submission 89891) | Active sludge microbial communities of municipal wastewater-treating anaerobic digesters from USA - AD_UKC045_MetaG | ecosystem: Engineered > Bioreactor > Anaerobic > Digestate | place: USA... | reverse complement strand
CTTCCGGTTATTCCACCAGCGCCATCCGGCGACGGCATAGATCGCCAAAGCGGCGAACCAGCCTTCCGGCCGAGTCAGGATCGCCGCGCCGATCGCCAACCCGAGTGGATAAAACCAGCGTGGGCGTTCGGCGGCGCGTTCATAAAAATAAAATATCCAGATCAACAATGCGGCGAAAAAGGTCGTCTCCATGCCGTTCAATGCGCCGAAGGTAAGCGGTCCGCAACTGATGGTCACCACTGCGGTCGCCAACGAAGCGGGCAATGACGCGCCCAGCTTTTGCGACCAGTTGAACACACCCCACGACAGCGCGAGGTAAGCCAACAAACCGATCAGGCGATTGGCGATCTCCACCGCCATCACTTTCGCCAGCAAACCGATCAACAACACATGCAACGGGCTGGTGACGGCCGACAGCGGTTGCTGCGGGTTGACCGCCAGGACATTAATGGCGGCGAAGTTGCGCGCGGCGGTCAGCGTGATGTAACTGTCGTCGATGGGAAACGCCTCGACAAACCCTGCCAATGGAAACATGTAGCGGCAAAATGTCGCCAACGTGGTGAGCAATAATGCAATGATTAAACCGATTCGCAAGCGTGCGGATGGCGGATGGTCCATTCCCTCGCGGCGATACAATAGGCCGATGACGACCGCCCAGCCCAACACCAGAATCAACATCCCACCACTCCGTCCGTCACCAAAATCCTGTAATAAGAAGCGTTATTATCCAGGGAAGTATGCATAAGCTCAATATGCTAACGGTCTTGGATGCAAAAGTCCATTGCATAATTACACATGGTTCATGAGGCAGTAATATTGCTGCTGCGTTGGACGGAAAGCACGCCTTTGATTTTGCGCAGCGAATCCATCAACTTCGCCAGTTGATCGATGTGGGTGATTTCCACGATGAATTTCAGGTTGACGGTGGAATCGGGCAGCGATTTGGAATGGATTTCGTGAATGTTGATTTCCAATTCGCCGATCACGCGGGTAATCTCGGCGAGGATGCCCGCTTGATCGACCACGATCGCGTCGATGTGCGTGGAAACGGCTTTCGCTCCGGCGGTGCCGACATCCCACTCGACGTCGACACGGCGTTCCTCGTCCAGATCCAGCGCGTGCGGGCAGTCGGCCGCGTGCACCGTGATGCCGCGTCCGCGCGTCACGAAGCCGATGATCTCTTCGCCCGGCACGGGATTGCAGCATTTGGCCATACGAAAGAGAACATCGTCGACGCCATGGATTTTGATGCCGCCCGGCTTCTTGCGTTTGAGCGGGCGCAGCAGGCGATCGATCGGCGATTCGATCGGCCCGGTGGCCAACTTGTCCGGCTCGACCACTTCCTGCAGCACGTACTTGGACGACATCTTGCCGTAACCGATGCCCGCCAGCAAAGCTTCGGACGTCTTGTAGTGATACTTTTGCGCGATCTCTTCCAGCTTGCCCGACTTCTCCAGCTTGTTGAGGTTGATCTTGTAACGCGCCAGTTCCTTTTCCAGAATCGTCCGTCCCGCCGACAACGAGCGCTCGTGCTCTTCCTCTTTGAGGAAGGAACGGATCTTCTGCTTTGCCGTGCTCGTCTTGACGATTTGCAGCCAGTCGCGGTTGGGGTGCTGGTCCTTTTTGGTGATGATCTCCAGCCGGTCGCCGCTTTGCAGTTGATACTTGAGCGGCACCATGCGGCCGTTGGCCTTGGCGCCCACGCACGTGTGGCCGACCTGCGTGTGGATGCGGTAGGCGAAGTCGATCGGCGTGGCGCCTTTGGGAAACGAGAGCACGTCGCCGGCCGGCGTGAACACATACACTTCGTCGGAGAATAAATCGGTTTTCAAGCTGGCTAAAAAGGTGCGCGGATCGTCGGTCTCGCGGTGCCATTCGATGATCTGTCGCAGCCAGTCGAACTTCTGCCCGTCCTTGTCTGCCGTGCCGCCTTCCTTGTAGCGCCAGTGCGCGGCGATGCCGTACAGCGCGACGCGGTGCATCTCGAAGGTGCGGATCTGCACTTCCATCCGCTCGCCCTTGGGACCGATGACCGTCGTGTGCAGACTCTGGTACATATTGGCTTTAGGCAGCGCGATGTAATCCTTGAAGCGGCCGGGGATTGGTTTCCACAACGAGTGGATCAGCCCCAACACCTCGTAGCACTCGGCCACCGACGACAGAATGATGCGAAAGGCGATGATGTCCATCACCTCTTCGAATTCCAGATTTTGCGCCAGCATCTTGCGGTGAATCGAATTGATGCTCTTCACGCGGCCGCTCAACTCGGCCTGGATGTTGTGCTCGGCCAGCATGTCGCGCAGCACTTGGTTCACTTCGTGGATGTAGTTGTCGCGCTCCTTGCGCCCGTGCGACAGCTTGAGCACCAGGTTGTAATACGCCTCGGAATTCAAATAGCGAAACGCCAGGTCCTCCAGCGCCGATTTGATCCACTGCATGCCGAGGCGATGGGCGAGGGGCACGTAGATTTCCATTGTCTCGCGGGCGATGCGGCCGCGCTTTTCCCGCGCGACGAACTCCAGCGTCAGCATGTTGTGCAAGCGGTCGGCCAGCTTGACCAGAATGACGCGGATGTCCTTGGCGGTGGCGACTAGGATTTTCTTGAAATTTTCCGCCTGCCGGTGCTCGAGGCTGGAGAATTTCATCAGGCCGATCTTGGTGACGCCATCGACCAACTCGCCGATTTCCGCCCCGAACAACTCGGTGATCATTTGATAATCGACCGTGTCGCAGTCTTCCACCGTGTCGTGCAACAGACCGGTGGCGATGGTCATCTCGTCCATTTTCATTTTGGATAAAATGTAGGCGACGGCGATCGGGTGCTCGACGTAAGGCACGCCCGACTTGCGGTACTGCCCCTCGTGGTGCTTCATCGCAAAGACGTAGGCCCGGCGGATCAGCTCCACATCCGGGTTGTCCAGGTAGGAACGCATTTCCCGGATCGTATCGTTGATGCGGACTTTTTTAGGCAGGAGAAAGTCGACGGATTGCATCTAGCTGGTTCTCCCGGCGGTTGCGATGAGCTCGTATAATGGCTTCCAGGCTCTGTATCGCCAATTGCATATCGTCATTGACGACAACATAATCATAGTATTCGGTGAACTGAAGTTCGCGTTGTGCATTGGCCAGGCGCCGTTCGATTTCCTCGGGACTGTCGGTATTACGTTCCGTCAACCGTTGGCGCAACGATTCCCAATTCGGTGGCAGGATGAAAATCATGACGGCTTCCGGATACAGCCGCTTGATCTGCAACGCTCCCTGGCCCTCGATGTCCAGGAACAAATCGACGTGCTCGGTGTAGGCGCGGTTGATTTCCGCCTTGCTCGTGCCGTAGGAATGACCGTGGATCGCGGCCCATTCGGCCAATTCGTCGGCGGCGATCATCTGTTGAAAATCCTCGTCGCTGACGAAATGATAGTCCACGCCGTCTTTTTCCTTGCCGCGTGGCGGTCGCGTCGTGTGGCTGACGCTATAGCGGATGGCGCCCTGCAGCCGTTTAATTACATTGCGGCATAAGGTAGTTTTACCGCTCCCGCTGGGGGCGGTGATCACGAAGATATTTCCGCCGCCATGCTCACTCGACATTCTGGATCTGCTCCCGCAGTTTTTCCACCAACCCCTTGATGGTGACAATTTTTTCGCTGATCGCCAAGCCCTGCACTTTATTGCCGCACGTCGTGATTTCACGATGCAATTCCTGCATTAAAAAATCCAACCGCTTGCCGACCGGCTCGTCGGTGTCAAGGTACTTCTCCATTTGTTCCAAGTGAGTCTGCAATCGGCTTAGTTCCTCGTGCACGTCCATTTTCGCCAGCAGGAAGGCGGCCTCCTGATGTAGCCGGGTCTCGTCCAGACCGACTTCCCCGGCCCATTGCGCCGCTTTCTGACGGAATTTCTCGTTGGCCTCCGCCTGCACTTGCGGTACGACGACGTTCAACTGCCGCACTTGCTCGCGCACCTCGTGAATCAACGTGCGCAGATCGGCCGCCAACGCCTCGCCCTCGTTGAGGCGCATTTGCTGCATCTTGGCCAGCGCTTGTTCGATCGCCGTCAGCGCCACCGGCTTGACCGTATCCAAATCGGCGTCGGTCTCCACAATGTCCAACACGCCGGGCTTGTTGACGATTTCTGCAAGGGTCGCCTGGTTGGGCAAACCAAGATGCACTGCCAGATCGCTCAGCGCTTGGTGGTAGCTTTGCGCCAGCCCGAGGTTCACGTTCACTTCGCCCACGCTGGCGCCGAAACGTTGGAAATTGACGATCGCGTCAAGGTGTCCGCGCGTGAACGTATTTTTGAGCATCTCGCGGATTTCGCCCTCCAACGGCATGAGCGCTTTGGGCAGGCGGATGTTCAGATCCAGAAAACGATGGTTGACGCTGCGCACGTCGACCTGAATGCGGATTTCTTCGGTGGCCGCTTCGCCGCGGCCGAAACCGGTCATCGAGCGAATCATAGGCTGACCAACGCTCCTTTCTGTTCGCGCACGACATCCAGATAGAATCGGCGAAATTCGGTCAGAATTTCGTGGGTCGACGCGTCGGCGTAATCCGGATACGTCCAAGGCAGATTTTGATAACGTTTGTCCTGCCACATCAGGGTGAGATCGGCGAAGATGCCGTGGCCCAGATAGGGACGGTGCGTGTAATTCTTCCCGGTCGCCAGAATCAGGTGCGCCGCGTTGAGATACCCCGGATCCAGATTGAGGCGGCGCCGGCCGTTGGGTCCGGCGAAATCCGATTCGATGACGTTGGTCGCCAGTTTGATCTTCGGCAGCCGCGCCGGGTCGATCAACTGCGTGAACATCATGAACCGCCGTTGCAACTGGGCGCCCATTTCCTTTTCATAATAATCGGTGAAACGGAAAGGAATCGGCTCGGTCATTTGCTGAATCGGTCCGAAGTTGCGTTCCAACCGGCGCGTCACCGGCAAAAGGTCGAAATCCGGTTGATGGAGTACGCCCATCACCAGCAACACCGGAGCGGGAGCATGCGGTCGACTCATTTCAGATCCTTCGCTTGGCGAATGACGTCGATCACTTTTGTGCGCGGCGCGCTGGCCGTGCCCACCTCGGCGATGACGATGCCGGCCGCGAAGTTGGCGATCGTCGCCGCGTCGCGCAACGACGCGCCCACCGCCAAGCCGCAGGTCAGGGCGGAAATCACCGTGTCGCCCGCGCCGGTCACATCATAGACTTCTTTGGCCACCGTGGGAATATCCGCCACGTGCGCACCGTTCTCGAACAGACTCATGCCTTCTTCGCCGCGCGTGATCACCAGGCTCTGCAGACGGTAGCGTTTCAGGATCTGTCGCCCGGCGCTGCGGATTTCCTTGTCCACGTTGTTGACCTTCAATCCTAAGGCTTGGCCGCTTTCGTGATGGTTGGGCGTCATGGTGGTGAAGCCGTGGTAGTGGCGCATGTTTTGAATCTTCGGGTCAACCGCGATGATGATGTTATGCGTTTTCATCAAAATGCGCAGGCCGTCAAGCAGGACTTTGTTGATCACGCCCTTGCCGTAATCGCTGATGATCACCGCGTCCAGATCATCGGCGCGCGAGACGATGTGCGCCAGCAATTGATGCGTCAGTTTGGCGCCGATCGGTGTGGTGTCTTCCCAATCGACGCGCACGACCTGCTGCCCGTGGGCGATGACGCGCGTCTTTAGAATGGTTTTGCGTTTTTTGCTGACAATCAGACCTTCGGTCGGCGCCTTGAGCATGCGCAGTTCTTCATGAATCAGCTCGCCGTATGCGTCTTGACCGACCAAGCTGCACAATTCCACGCGCGCTTCCAGCGCCGCCAGGTTGGACACCACGTTGGCCGCGCCGCCCAACAGCGTTTCCTCGCGGCGCACATGCACCACCGGCACCGGCGCTTCGGGGCTGATGCGCTCCACTTCGCCCCAAATGTAATGATCGGCCATCACGTCGCCGACCACCATAATGCGCGCGGTGGAAAAACGTTTCAGCGTGTCGATCAGTCGCTGTTTGCGTTCAGTGAGCGTCATGGCTTTCCTTCGGAATGGATTTCACTAAAAAGACCAGCAACGCCGCCGCGAATAAAAAGACCATGCACACTTCCGCGTCGCCGGCGTTGTGCTGCAACAGGCTGGCTGCGGCAAAAGCCGTGCACGCGCCGACGGCCCCGGCCAGAAGATTTTTCCCGGGGTTATGGCAACTTATATCACGATGATGGGCGATGCCAAGCGCAAAAAGCGTAACGATCAGCGCGGTAAACGCCAATCCGGCCGCTAGACCCGATTCGGCGGCGATCTGCAGATAGCTGTTGTGCGCGTGGCTGCGCGCCGTCCAGTGGATGTTGTAATTCTGGCGATACAGTTCGGTCAACGTGCGGTACGCCCCCGGCCCGATTCCGGTCACCGGATGATCGACAATCATATCGACGGTGGTCTTCCAGGTGTAAATGCGCTCCAGGTTCTTCTCCGAAATGAACGCACGCTGGATGCGGTCGGCGAGGGTGGGACTAGTTTTGACCGCCGCCAGGCCCAGTAGGCTGATTACCGCGAGCGTGATGATCAACGCCCGTTTTCCCTTCAGCCCGGCGAAGATCATCAATCCGGCCACCAGGCCGATCCACGCGCTGCGGGCGTAACTCCACAGCAGGCCGAAAGTGCACAGTAACAGCGCAATGCCCAGCACGATGCGCTGCCGCCATGGTTGCGTTTCGAACCACAACCCCATGCCCAATAAAATGATGATGATCAGGTTGTTGCCGTAGGTTAGGTGATGATCGAACATCCCGACGGCGTGGTAGTATCCTCCGGTTTTCTGCCACAGCGTGACCGGCGGTACGAAATAGCGCGGCACGGCGTCGCCGAATATATGTTGCGCAATGCCGTAAATCGCTGTCGCGCCGGCGGCAAAAACCAAAAGGCTCACCGCGCGACGGGCTGTCGGCCAGTCGCCGAACGAGGCCAATGCGACGAAGTAGGTCAACCAGATCCAATATTTCGCCAGCCGCGGCCAGGTCAGATCCGGATACAGCGCAAACGGCGCAGCCAGCAAAACCCAGCCGACCAGGGCGACAATCAACCATCCAACCGGCTCGCCGGGGTGGGGGATCTGCCGCCGTAATCCGGCGCGCACCACCAACAACAGGCACAACAACGCTAGAGCCGCCTGCGCGCCGCTGATGGAAAACGGCAGAAACAGCGCCAGCGCATAGAAAGTCCAGCGAATGGCTTTGTCCAGCGTCATTGGTCTTTCATTGCCTCGATCAGTATCGTTTCGGCGCGATCCACGCGTCGCTTGATCGTAAAATTCTCCTCGGCATATTGCCGCGCGGATGCAGCCAGAATGGTGTCGTCAAGCGCGCGTAGGATCTTGGCGGCGATGTCGGCCGGTTGCGCGGCGGTGAAAAAACCGGTTTGCCCGTCAACCAACGCGTCGGGCAGTGCGCCGACGGGCAGGGCGATCGCCGGCGTGCCGCAAGCGGTCGCTTCCAGCGCGGCGCGTCAGGCCCCATCCGATCCTTCGCCTAACAAGAGGCTCGCGCCGCACGCCGCGTAGATCGCCGGCAGATCGTCGCGGCGATAGCCGAGAAAATGAGTCCATGCTTCCGCTTGTTTTTGCCGCACGAGTTCCTGCAAGTCGTCCTTGCCTTCGCCGCGCCCGACGAATAGCAGGCGCGCGTGCAGCTTGCTTTGCCGCACGATCTCCATCGCCGCCAGCGCCAGGTCATGCCCCCGCCCGGGTTTGATGCGGCTGACCAGGCAAACCAGCGGTGCATCCGGATCGGCGCCGATTTCCCGGCGGATCGCTTCCACCGGCTGTGCCGGCTGGAAAACATCGGTGTCCACTGCGGCGGGCAAGATGGCGATGCGTTCGGCGGGCAACGTGAAATTTTCCATCAACTGTTTTTGCCAACTCGCTCCGGGGACGATCAACCGGTCGCTACGCCGGTACAGGAATGCGAGGTCGCTGCGCCGCACCAGGTGTTTGCTCATGTGCAGTTGCCGCACCAGCGCCGGCGGGCGGTCCATCTGCCGGCGCAACGTCCACGCCAGCCAATGATCGTGGCTTTGATGACAAAAAAGGACGTCGACTTGTTCGTTTTGTATGAAGCGGCGCAGCAAGCGCCGATCGCGCCACAGGCTCAGCGGATGAAATCCCTTGCGCTGCAGCAATACGGCGGGCAGGACGCCGACCTGCGCAGCTTCGACATGCGGCGCCAGATGCCCTGCCGGGCGGCGGGTGAAAACGAAAGTTACCCGATGCCCGCGTTCGCGCAGGCCGCGAGCGATCTGCAGTGTCGGTTCGGCCGCGCCTGTCCAATGATGCTGCGCCAGCAGAATCAACGCATGCACTTTTTACCCCTCCAACAATTCGCTGACGGCATGCACGACCTGCTCGACCGTGATCGCGTCCATGCGGCGCTTTTTGCTGAATGGCTCCGGCGGCGTCACCGCGCGCGCCCGCACCGACCATGGACCGACGCGCCGCTCCTCCGTCGGTCCGAACAAGCCGACCACGGCGATACCCATCGCGGCGGCCAGGTGCATCGGCCCGGTGTCGTTGCCCACGTACATCGCACAGCGCGACAGTAGATAGGCCAGCTCTTTGATCGTCGTGGGCGGCGCCGGTAGGCCGGATGTTTGCATCAGGTCGAGAATAGTGTGTGCCAGCCGCTCTTCGCCGGGACCCCAGATGATTATCGGTTGCATGCCGTATTCCCGCGCGAGTCGGTCGGCAACAGCCGCGTACCTTTCCGGCGGCCAGAGCTTGTATGACTGGCTTGCCGCTGGATTGAGGGCCACAACGTTCGCTGTCCCGATATATTTCCGCCAGTACTCGTCGACGATGGTCTTTTTCTCGTTGGGGATGAAAATCGGCTTGGCCAGGGGGGTATTTTCGCTTGAAATTCCCAATGGTTCCAACAGCTTGAGATAGCGTTGCACCATGTGCCCAACGGCATTGCCGGCCGGCACGCGGCGATTGGTGAACAGGAAATTCCCTTCACGTAGCCGAGAAAAGCCGATGCGCGTTGCAGCGCCGGATTGCCAGGCGAAAAAGCCCGATTTGAACAGGTTTTGAAAATCGATCGCCACTTCATATTCGGCGGCTCGCATCTCATTGATAACACGGCGAATCTCGCTCCAAGCACGCAAGGGATGTCCCGCTAAAAAGTCACGGCTGGATTGCTTGCGGTCCCAGATGTGAACCAGATCCAGATCCTCATGCCCGATGACCACCTCTTTGCTTTTGCCCTCCACCAGCCAGCCGATGCGGGCTTGCGGAAACGCCAAGCGCAAGGCGCGCAGTGGTACCAATGCATGGATGCAGTCTCCGACTGCACCGAGCTTGACGATCAGAATGGATCGCACCGTTGCGAGCACGTACAAACCTCGTGAAATGAGCGCCTTATTGTAGGCATAGTCGTCAAAATGGACAAGAGAAAGGCGAGATTGGTTGTGAAAATAAAAATTACTCAATAATATCAATTAAATACAAAATTATTTCTTAGTCGTTGAAATTTTTCTAATGGATTCACCGTGGCGATCCGATATAAGTAATAGAAGGTTCAGAAGTTCTTTAAAAAGTTTGCATGTTACACCGTCGCTCGAAAGGGCAAACCCATCGCGAGGTGGGGACGCAAAGCTAGGGGTCTTCAACGAAGACAGCCCGGCTGCCGAATGTGGCGGGACGCTTCATAACTATGTCCGAAGCGCCCTACCAACCGGCCGGCGATTTGGAGGGAGTTAGTTATGAAGCGTTTCATGTTTTCAAGCCTGATCATTCTTGGCGCGATGCTGATCAGTGGTTGCGGCGAGATCGAAGATATGATCGAGGAAGCAACCGAACGTACGATCACCATCGAACGTACCGTTCTCGATAATACCAAAGAACGCGATGTGAAATCGGTCGTTGTGGCTGAAAGCCTCGAGTTGCGTTATGGCACGCAGCCGGCCGGTGAAGTCAATGTGGAAAAGCTCGCCGACCGCATCGAAGTGTCGCGGCTTGGTCTCAACGATGTTCGTTTCTATCTCGAAGGCGAACTGCGCAACAAGAACTCCAATCCGGCGCTGGTGCGCATCTCCATCATTCCGAATAATTACGGCGAGCCGATCCAGATCGGTTCGATAACGTTGGCCGGCAAAGAAGAACTCTACCTGCACAGTCTTGAAGACATGGATCAGAGCTACGAGACGATCCATGAGCGTCTCAAGTCTGCGCTGCATCAGCTTGACACCCGTTACGTGCTCAACCCGGTGGTGCAGGTTGAGGGCGACACCGACAACGGCGTGGCTATCTACTGGTTGAAGCTGGGGGCCATGCCCGTTTACTGGATGAACGAGGAAATGCCCGCCGGTTCGCTCTCCAGCTACAAAGACAACCTGCGCGAAATCCAGGACGCCACCCTGGCCGGCTCCATCACCAACCACGGTGAAGGCTATGCCTTGGTGCGCCTGTTCCTGAGCACGAACGAGGAAGTCGATCCGGAAAACGATTTGATCGCCGAAACGATGCTCGCCCCCGGCGAGAGCCGCACCGGCCTGGAAATCCTCGTTGAAGGTGGCGCGGATAAAATCAAAAGCGCGATCAAATCGTTGATCAACGGCAAGGGCCTGAACCGGAACTTCGTGATCGTCAGTGAGAACCCCCTCGAAGTTGAAGGCGACAATCTGTGCATCAAAGCGAAGCTCGTGGTGGGTCTCAATATCTAACTTCGACCCCAGGCCGCCAACGCGGCAAGTTCCCTCCATGCGGAGCCCGGGTGGGCTCCGCCCTCCCTTTTAAGCGAGCAGTGAACGGGCGGCTTCGACCACCATGGCGGCGTCGATGTGCTTGAGGCAGTGCAAATGGTCCAGCGGACAGCGGCGATAACCGTGCGGTCCGCAGGGACGGCAAGGCATGGCCTTTTCCACGACGACCGCCGATGAACCGATCGGTCCGTAACCCAGCGCGGGTACGGTGCTGCCGAAAATCGCCACCACCGGCGTGTTCACCGCCCCGGCGATGTGCATCGGCCCCGAGTCGTTGGTCAGCAGCATTGCGGCATGCGCCAGCAGGGCGGTGAGTTCGGGCAGCGACAAGCGCCCGGCTAGATTCAACGGAAGTTCGCCGCAGGTGTCCTGCACGATGTTGGCCAGCTCGATGTCGTCCTTGCCGCCCAGCACCACCGGTTGGTATCCGTCGCGCGCCAGCACCGACAGCGCTTCGCCGAAACGCTTTGCCGGCCAGCGTTTGGTCGCCCACACCGAACCCGGATGGGCGCAAATAAATTTCCGGTTGTGCAGTCCCGCTTCCCACAACAGTGCTTCAACGCGCTCGTCGGCCTCCGGCGAGACGGCGAGACGCGGCAAACGGCTCGGCGCGGGCGGGCGATCGTCCAACGTGCTCAACAGCGACAATACGCGCTCGACCTCGTGTGCGTTGCGATCGCGGACGATTTTATCGGTGAATAAAACCGCGCCGGCCGAATCGTCAAAGCCGATGCGGCGCGGAATCTGCGCCAATTGCAGCAAGAGCGCACTACGCAAACTCGGATGCGGGCACAGCGCGAGGTCGTACTTTTCGGCGCGCAGTCGCGCCGCCATCCGTCGTAGACCGCCCAGGCCGCGATGCGCGCCGCGTTTGTCGAAGGAAATGACTTGCCGTAGATGCGCGTCGCTGGCCAGCAGCGGCGCCCATTGTGGTTGCACGAGCGCGTCGATCGTCGCGTCGGGCCGCATCGCTTTGAGGTTGGCCCACAACGGTTGCGCCAGCACGACGTCGCCCAGGTAGGCCGTTTGTACGATCAGCGCGCGCATTACGAAGCGTTCCTTTGCTTCTCCCACAGCTTGGCGTATTTGCAAAAGACGTAGTAGGCGCTCAGGAGGCAGACGACCAGTCCATGCGCACCGTCGAGCAGGCCGAGTTGGAAAAAGTACTTTTTCACGAACGCGTAAGGCGGACGAAAGATGAGGTCTGCCACCGACGCGCGTTTTCCCTTTTCGTAAAAACGATCGGCCATGATCGACGTGTAGTTGTTGATCGTGCGCAGGTGATGCGTCATATCGCGGTAACTGTAGTGCCGCAAATCGCCCGCCAGCGCGCCGACCGTGCCGTCGCAGACGACCTCGTCGTGCGGATCATAGCCGCCCCAATGTGCCCGGCGACGATCGAACAAACGAATGCGCGTGTCCGGATACCAACCGCTGTGTTCGATCCACTTGCCCAGGTAAAGCGTTTTGCGCCGCACGGTGTACGCATCGTAGCGTGGATCGTCGCGTTTGATCGCCTCGATGAGCGCGGCCAGCGGCGGGCTGACTTCCTCATCGGCGTCGAGGCTGAGAATCCAATCGTGCGTGGCGATATCCACGGCATACTGCTTTTGCCGCACATGGCCTTCCCACTCGTGAAAGACCACGTGGTCGGTAAACTGCCGTGCCAACTCCAACGTCCGGTCGTCGCTGCCGCTGTCGACGACGACGATTTCGTCGGCAAACGGCACGCTGCGCAAACATCGCTCGATATTCGCTTCCTCGTTCTTGGTGATGACCGTGACGGAGATCTTCATCGGTATTACTTGACGCCCGCGTCCTTGAGGAATTTCTCGATGCCGGCGTCGGTCAGCGGGTGGGAGAACAGTTTGTCGATCAGCGAGAACGGCACGGTGATTGCGTGCGCGCCGGCCTGCGCCGACATCTTGAAGTGCAACGGGCTGCGCACCGAGGCGACGACGATCTCGGTGTCGAAATCGTAAAGGTCGTACAACTCGGCGATCTCCTCGATCAACTCCATGCCGTCGGTGCCGATGTCGTCAAGTCGCCCGACGAACGGCGCGATGTACGCCGCGCCGGCTTTGGCCGCCAGCAATGCCTGGGGCATGTTGAAAATCAAGGTCACGGTCGTCGCAATGTCTTTGTTCGCGAAATAGCGCACCGCGCGCAGACCGTCTTTGCTCATCGGGATTTTGATTACGACGTTCGGGGCGATTTTGGCCAGCGCTTCGCCTTCCTTGATTATTTCTTGATACGTGATGCCGACCGTCTCGGCATTGACCGGCACGTCGGTGATCGCGCAGATGTCGAGGATCGCCTGCTCGTTGGTTTTACCGGTCTTGGCAATCAGCGTCGGATTGGTCGTTACGCCGTCGCATAATCCCAGGGCGATCGCTTCTTTAATTTCGTTCACATTGGCCGAATCGATGAAAATCTGCATGGTGTTCTCCTGAAATCTTAAGCCAATCCCTGCGCGCGCACCGCCGCGGCGATGGGCAGAACCTGGTCCAGCAGCAAGGGCAGTTCGTCGCCCAGGCAGACCATGCTCGCCGCATCGCAAGCGGCCTTGAACGGGGATGGGTGGGTTTCGATAAACAACGCGTTTGCGCCCGCCGCCACGCCGGCGCGAGCCAGGTGCAACGCGAATTCCGGTTCGCCGCCCGCCGGATCGCTGCTGGGCAGGCCGTAAATGCGCACAATGTGCGTCGGATCGTAAACCACCGGACAGCCCAGCGACTGCATGATCGGAATGCAGCGCAGGTCGCTGACCAGCCGGTGATAACCGAAGCAGGTGCCGCGTTCGGTCAGCAGCACGTTGTCGTTGCCCATTTCGTGCAGCTTGCTGACGGCGCTGGCCATGTCTTCCGGCGCAAGGAACTGGCCCTTTTTGACGTTGATCGCTTTGCCGGTTTTGCCCGCTTCCAGAATCAGGCTGGTTTGCTGGCACAAGAACGCGGGGATCTGCAGCACGTCCAGCACCTGCGCGGCGGCCGGGATGTCGGTTTCGCGGTGGATGTCCGAAAGCACCGGGCAGCCGATTTTCTCGCGCACCTTGTTGAGCATCTCCAACCCGTCGTGCAGGCCGGGGCCGTTGTAACTTTTCGCCGAACCGCGATTGTCCTTCTCGTAGCTGGCTTTAAAAATATAGGGAATGCCGCGCTTGGCCGTTTCCGCGGCCAGCGTTTCGGCGATAAACAGGGCTTCGTCGAGTTTTTCCAGCACGCATGGACCGCTGATCAGCGCCAGTGGACGGCCCTTGCCGATGACAATATCGCGCACCTGTACGTCGTTCATTTCTGCTCCTCGAGCGGCTGGGCATCTTCGCTTACCAGTAGGGGAATGCCGTCTTCGATCGGGTATTGTAGCGCACAACGGCGGCAAAGCAACGATTGTTCGTCGGCGCTCAACTCCAGCTTTTCCCGGCATTGCGGACAAATCAGGATCTTGAGCAATTGCGGATCGATCGCCATGGCTTACCCCCGTAGCGTTTTAAGCCACTCGTATTCGGCGCGCAGACCGTCGGCGAGGGCGACCTGCGGCGTATAACCGAGCAACTGCTTGGCCCGCGTGATGTCGGCCCAGGTGTGTTGGACGTCGCCCTTTTGCGCGCCCACATCCCTGCGCCGCAGCGGCGCGCCGTGAATTTCCGCCAATGCGGCGAGCACCTGGTTGACGCTGACCACATTGCCGCCGCCGAGGTTGATCACCGCGCCGGCGCAGTCGGCGTCGATCGTCGCCATGATCGCCTCGACGATATCGTCGACGTAAGTGAAATCGCGCGTCTGCTCGCCGTTGCCGAACAGCGGCAGTTCGCGTTCGTCCAGCGCCGCTTTACACCACTTGTGGAAAGCCATGTCCGGCCGCTGACGAGGACCGTATACGGTAAAATAACGCAAGCTGACCGTCGGGATGGCGAAGGCCTTGTGGTACAAGTTGCACAGATGCTCGGCGGCGAGCTTGGTCACGCCGTAGGGACTGATCGGTCGCGGGTGATCGTCCTCGTGTTCGGGCATTTTCCGCGCATCGCCGTAAACGCTGGAACTGCTGGCGTAAACGAAGCGCGCCGGCATCTTCTCTTTGCACGCTTCCAGCAGACGCTGCGTGCCCAGGACGTTGAGCGTGGTGTAAATCTCGAACGATGCGCCCCAGCTTGCGCGCACGCCCGCCTGGGCGGCCTGATGAAAAACGAGGTCGCCTTCATCCAGCAGCGCGACCAGGTCCAGGCGGTTCAGATCGTCCTCGATGAAGGTGAAACGCGCGTGTTGCCGGGCCGGCGCGACGTTGCGCTCCTTGATCTCCCGCGCGTAGTAGTCGGTGAAACAATCGATGCCGACCACGTCGTAGCCGGCGGCCAGTAGCCGTTCGCTGAGGTGGGAACCGACGAAGCCGGCGGCGCCGGTGACGATGCACTTCATGAGCCATTCTCTCCCGTGTTGATTCGGGTCAACAGGTCGGTGGTGCTGTGGTCTTTCGGATCGCCGACGATCGCCACTCGTCCGCCGTAGGCGCGGACGGTGTCCACCTCCGGCACGGTTTCCTTGGTGTAGTCGGTACCCTTGGCGTGCACGTCGGGTTTGAGCGCCAGCAGCACTTCGGTCACTTTAGTCTCTGTGAAGGTGGTCACGTAATCGACGCAGGCCAGCGCCGCGATGATTTCCACCCGGTCGGCCAGCGGCACCACCGGGCGGCCTTCGCCCTTGAGCGCATGTACGCTGTCGTCGGAGTTGAGCGCCACGACCAGTACGTCGCCCTCGGCGGCCGCGCCCTGCAGATAGCGGATATGCCCCACATGCAGCAGATCGAATGCGCCGTTGGCCAGCACGATCGAGCGCCCGGCGGCCCGTTCTTGCGCGACGAGCGGAATCAGTTCGGCCAGGCTTACGACTCGAGCCATGGATGATTCTCCAGCGCCTGGCGCACTTCGGCGGGCGTGACCGTCGCGGTGCCTTGCTTGAGCACGACCAAGCCGGCGGTGACCGTCGCCAACCGCGCGGCGAGGGGCAACGCGGCGTTGGCGGCCGTGGCCAAGGCGAAGGTGGCGATCACCGTGTCGCCCGCGCCGGTTACGTCGGCGATTTCGTCGGTGCCGTAGATGCCGATAAAATCCGCCGCCGAGCCCTTTGTTTTCAACACCATGCCCTGTTTGCCGCGGGTGATGATCACCGCATCGGCGTTGGCGCCCAGGCGCATGCGTTCGGCGGCGAGGGCCACGTCTTCGTTGTTGCGGATTTCCATGCGGCAGGCTTCGCAGGCTTCAGGTTCGTTGGGTGTGAGCAGATGTGCGCCTTGAAACTGCAGGCTACGATGACGGCTGTCGACCAGCACCTTCATCCAGTCGCTCTGCCCGATGGCGCTGACGCGCCCCAACACGCTGTCGCTGAACACGCCGTAGCCGTAATCGCTGGCGATCATCACTTCGCAAACCCCGGCCGCCTCGTCGATGGCGGCCAGCAGCTTTTTCTCCGTTTCCGGGGAAGCCGGATGACGCAAACCGCGGTCGATGCGCAGCATTTGTTGATAGGTCGTGTGTAAGCCGCTGGCGACGATGCGCGTTTTGGTCGTGGTCGGCAGGTGCGGATCGCGGATGATGAAGTCGGTGTTCAAACCCAGATCGCGCAAGGTGGCGAGCACCAGATCGCCGTCTTTGTCTTCGCCGATGACGCCGATGATGTACGGCTCGCCGCCCAACGCCTTGACGTTATTGGCCGCGTTGCCGGCCCCGCCCAGGGCTACCTTGTCTTCCTCGTGCTCCAGGATCAGCACGGGTGCTTCGCGGCTGACGCGCTCGGCATGGGCATAAACGAACAAGTCGGCCACCAGATCGCCGACCACGGCCACGCGGTGACCGGGCAACTCGGCGAGCAACTTCAGTAGCGCGTCATTCACGGTTCATCTCCTTTAAAATCCACTCCACGGCGTCGCCGAGATGGTCGGCGATGTGGTCCGGGCGCGTCGGCCATTGGGCGCTTTGGTATTCCAGGTCGCCCTGGCCGTAGCCGGTCAGTACGAACACGCCCTTGCCGCCGACGCGATGGGCGAGTACGACGTCGGTGATTTTATCGCCGACGGTGAAACTGGCTGCCAGATCGAGGTCCAGATCGTGCGCGGCGTCTTCGAGCATCTTCGTTTTGGGTTTGCGGCAGTCGCACTCGACGTTGTACGGCGCAACCTTGCCCTCGGCCACGTGTGGGCAGAAGTAGATGCCGTCCAGGTGCGCCCCCTCGGCGGCGAGCAGCTCGTCTAGCCGTCGGTGCACCTTGGCGATCAATTCGAAAGGAAAATACCCGCGCGCCGCGCCGGCCTGGTTGGTGGCCAGCACGACCGGCACGCCGGCTTCGTTCAACCGTCGAATGGCCGCGGCGGAATGGGGCAGCAATTCCAGACGATCCACATGGTTGACGTAACCCACTTCGCGGGTGACGGTTCCATCGCGATCTAAAAAGACGGCTGGTTTGGCCAACAGCGTTCCTCCACGATGTCGATCAGGCGCGTCAATGAATCCGCCTCGCCGGCCAGCTCCAACGAAGCGACCAGCACCGTCGTGCCCGTCGGCGGTTCGGACGGCAACTTGACGGCGTCCTTTTCGGTCGTGGCAAGATAGCAAATCCCATCCTGGGCGGCAAGTTTTGCGAGTTGGGCCAGATCGGCGTCGGTATAGGCGTGATGATCGCGGTAGGCCACGGTGCGGGCGATCGCCATGCCGCTGTCGGCGAAGGTTTTAAAAACCTGCTGCGGGCGGGCGGTGGCGGCGAAGGCGACGACGCGCGGATCGCTCAGCATCCCTGGATCGACCGTCGCGCCCGTCCGCAAGTTACGCCAAGCGACGCCTGCATAACGCAGCCGCAATATCTCGCCGTGATAGCCCGCGTGGCGCACTTCGGTTTCCGTGCGCGGATCCTCTCCCGCCGTGTTGTTGAGCACGATCACCGTGGCGCGTTGCAGCGCCGCGGGCGGCTCGCGCAGTGGGCCGGCGGGCGTGCAGCGGCCGTTGCCCAAGCCGTCGCGTCCGTGCACCAGGACAACGTCGACTGTGCGCCGCAACGCCAGATGCGAAAACGCGTCATCGCACAGCAGCGCGTCGCAGCCGTACTTTTCCACAGCCAGTTGCGCCGCCGCCGCGCGTTTCGCGCCGATGATCACCGGCACGCCGGGCAAGGCGCTCGCGAGCAACACCGGTTCGTCGCCGGCTTGAGCAGCGGACAACAAGGGAGTTTCGCCGGCGGAAACGACGGTGGTTTGTCCGGCCAACGAACCGCGATAACCGCGGCTGAGCACCGCCACTCGTCGTCCGCGTTGTTGCAGCGCGCGCGCCAGGAAAATCGTCACCGGGGTTTTGCCCGTGCCGCCCAGAGTCAGGTTGCCCACGCAGATCACCGGGCAGGGCGCTTGATAGACGGTTGCATGGCCGCCAGCGTAACGAGCCGCCCGCAGGCGCATCGCCGCGCCGTACAACCAGCCGAGCGGCGCGAGCAACCAGCCGATCGTGCGCCATAAAAAACCGGGATCCCGCATATACAGGATCCCGGCGATGCGCTCGGAAAAACTCAACCGAAGGCTCCGCTATTTGAAGAGTTTGGCGAACCGGCTCATCACGCCGGCGTTTTTACTCTCCATCAGTTGGTCCAACTCACCGTCGTCCAGGTAAATGCCCAGACACTCGGTGCACTTGTCGATTTTCACGCTTTCAAATTCCAACTCGACCATTTCCATGCCGCATTTGGGGCAACGCATCCAGTGCTGCTCTTTAAGCTTTTTACGTTCCTCGGCTTTGAGACGTTCGTGTTCTTTTTCGAGAGCTTTCTTCTTGCGTTCGAACTCCATCTTGGCGAAGTACTGGTCTTCGTTCTTTTTAGCTCCGCCTTTGACAATTTCACTCATTTCGCACTCCCTTTATATTCTCAAATTCAAGCCGGCTGGGCTGCCAGATTCCAGGATGTGCTAATGATTCGATTCGCCGGCAGCTTGATCGGGTACGTTTGGCGCGAACTACTCTTCCTCTTCATATTCGCGCCAGATGGCCCGGTATTTGCCGATGATATAGGTATACGTCAACATGACGCTGTATTCATAGTAATCGTCGTTTTCCAAGCCGGTGCCGTACGAGGCGTCCAGGCGCAAGCGATGGTTGAGGGCAACCTGCCAGCCGACGCTGCCGAAGGCCGACAAGCCCCAGTTGTCCTCTTCCTCATCGCCGATTTCGACCATGTTGTAACTGGGTACCAGGCCAACGTTATAGAAAATGTCTCGGGTCGGGTAATCCGACACCGCCAAGGGCAACGAATGCGACTGGTACAGTTCCGGCGCCCAGTAAACGGCGGTGAGGTTCGGCTGCTGATCGTCGTAGGTCATCCAGGTGTAGCCATAGCCGGGCGTAAAGTACGGACCGTCGAAGAAGGTGTAACCGGCGGCCGCGTTGATCAGGTCGGACTGGTTGTCGTTGACCAGATCCGAATCGTCCACCCAGGCGTGACGGTATTCGCCGGAGAGGGTCAGCCGGTCGACCGGCCAGACGCGCAACACGCCGCCGAGGTTGTCGTCGCCGATGCCTTCTTCCATGGCCAGCAGCGTCTGGCGCATGTCTTCGCGGAAGTAATAGCCTTCCAGACCGACGTAATCGTAGATGTTCCCGCTGACTTCGGCGAGGTAATTGTGTGTATTGTCGATGCGGTCGTGGATGTTGTACGTATACTCGCCGCGAACGGCGGCTTCGCCGAACAAACCGACTTTTGCGCCGACGGTCGGGCTGATGCGGTCGATCATTTCAGTGTTGGTGTCCAGGTGCCGCGCGGCAGTCACCTCGCCAAACGCTTCTGCTCCATCCCAGAAACGATAGGTGAACCGGCTGCCTCCGCGATAGGTGCCCAGGTAGGAATCGAACCGCTTGGCCTCTTGATAACCGGCGAAAACATCGACGGTCGGCGCGCTTTCATAACGCACGCGTTCGAGACCGGCCAGCGCTTCTTCGTTGCCCGGCGAATAGATCAACGCCATTTTGTATTCATGGCGCGCGCTGCTCCACATGCCCGACATCAGATAGAGGTGACCCAACGCCAGATGGTAGTAGGCGTTTTCCGGATTCTGCCGGACCAACTCTTCGTAGATGTACCGGGCCCGCTTGTAGCGGTTATGCGCCATCAACTCCTCGGCCAGACGGATGCGGTAGCGCTCCTCCGCCTCGTTCATTCCCGGAGGGCCTTGAGGCACCCCCGGACCTCCGGCATACGCTTTGCCCGGCCAGTTGAACCACTCGTCGAGCAGTTGGCTGGTCTGGACATATTCGATGTTATAAAGCTTGAGGAATTCGCGCGCTTCCTGGTCCTTCGGATCGATGACCAGAATGCGTTTGTATTCGACGATTGCTTCGTCGACTTGGCCGGCGCCCTTGTAGGAACGGGCAAGACCGCGGCGGGCGCGCACGTTCCACGGATCGTCGGCGGCGACGTACTCGAGGTTGACGATCGCATCGCTGTACATGCCCAGCGCGAGATACGCCCAACCCAGTTCCAGGCGGACCTGTTTCTCTTCCGGCTTTTTGTCGACGAGAATTTTAAGTTGCTCGACCGATTCGGCGTAGCGCTCGGCGTAGTTGAGATTCAACGCGTACTGCAGGCGGTATTCGTCATCGTCCGGATTGTCCTCGACGAGGATTTTATAATGGTCGGCCGCTTCGGCGAATTTCTCCTGGCTGGCATAAACGTCGGCCACCAAAAGGCGGACCTCTTCGTTCTTCGGTTCGTATTCCAGCACCTTCAGGCCGTGTTCGACAGCTTTGTCGAACACGGCCTGAAGGTGCTGGAATACGAACCGAAGAACGAAGAGG